>Ga0315278_10000001_pt1:637500-929041 | contig 929041 bp, 817 predicted proteins | sample YL17G06_0_MG_FD_203880 | JGI IMG/M metagenome (GOLD analysis project Ga0315278, IMG submission 203880) | Sediment microbial communities from Yellowstone Lake, YNP, Wyoming, USA - YL17G06_0 | ecosystem: Environmental > Aquatic > Freshwater > Lake > Sediment | place: USA: Wyoming... | reverse complement strand
AAACGTTGCTTGCAGACATTGCTAAGAAAGACAGAGATTGGTCCGTAAAAATGGCTGCAATGGAAAATCTTACAGATCAGAGGCTACTCGCTGATATCGCTAAAAATGACGAGTCTTCAAATCTCCGCGCAGAAGCAACAAAGAAGCTTACCGATCAGACGATACTATCCGACATCGTCAAGAAAGACGAGTACTGGCCAGTCCGCTATGCAGCTGTCGAAAAGTTGACCAAACAGCCTTTACTCGTCGACATCGCCAGAAATGATGAAGTAGCTGATGTACGTAGCGCAGCTGTAAAGAAGATTACCGACCAATCAGTACTCGCCGACTTAGCCAAGAACAGCGAGAATTGGAAAGTTCGCGAAGCTGCGGTGGAAATACTGACGGATCAGACCCTGATCATTAAGATAGCAAAAACCGACAAGAATAGTGCTGTCCGCACAGCAGCAGTAGCAAGGCTTGTCGACCAGATACTGCTTTTCTCCATTGCCAAGAATGAGGCCGAGCCCACATCCGTGTGCTTGGCCGCGGTAAACAATCCCAACCTCACGGACCAAGCCCTGCTCGCAGATATCGCCAAGAACGCTGACCATTGGTCCGTGCGCGTCGATGCCGTCTATAAACTCGCGGACAAGACCGTACTCGCTGAGATTGCCCGGAAGGACAAAACGTCTGGGGTGCGCGATGCTGCTGTGCTGGAGCTTACGGATCCAGCAGTGCTCGAGGAGTTCGCCAGTAACGTCGAGGATTCCACCACACGCAGAGCTGCAGCTGAGAATCCGAACTTCGTGGACCAGGTATTGCTCACCAAGATGGCCATGAGCGACCCGCACTGGCAGGTGCGAATAGCCGCTCTGGGGAATCCGAACCTCACGGACCAGCGTTTGTTGGGACACATCGCCCAGAATGACAAGGAAGAGACCGTGCGTAGAGCTGCGGTGCAGAGGTTGGAAAACGCGGTCTTGCTCGCGGTGATTGCTAAGACCGACAAACATAAGTTTGTGCGCGAGGCTGCTGTGCAGAACCCGAACCTCACGGACCACGCACTAATCGCCGAAATCGCAGAGAAGGACAAAGAAGAGGATGTCCGCAGAGTAGCGACAATTGCCGTGATAACGGATGACGCTGTACTTGCTAACATCGCCAGAAATGATAAAGACTGGATGCGGCTTATCGCTATAACCGCGGTCATGCGACTCAGGAACCAAGCACTGATCACCGGGATCGCAAAGAACGGCGCCGAGGTAAATACAGTGCGTATTGTTGCGATAATGAAGCTTACGGATCAGGTACTGCTCGAGAACTTTGCCAAAAACGATGACGACGTGTTAATAAGAAGGGCTGCTAAGTGGAGGCTGAAGGACTTGCAAAAGAAATAGTTTGTAGAAGGCCTGTTGTAAGATTTCTATAATCCAGAAATCTTCAGCCAACTAGAGGAATGGACGATTTCAAGCCCTCTAATCGCACCGTCATTATGGAATTTCGCCTAGCCACGTACCAATGAGGAACGTTTTGGGTTTTCACCTTTAAAAACAAGAGAGGTCAAGACTACAGTTGAGAAACTTGCTATCGAATAGTCCGTGTGTAGTCAGGAAGCCTAATACAAATTCGCCGAAAACGACGAGAAAGCATCCGTCCGTGAACTTGCAGTTAAAAATCCCAATCTGACTGACCAGGCATTGCTCGCTGAAATCGCCAAGAATGATAAGGAATGGTATGTTCGCTATGCAGCGGTTAAGAAGCTGACCGGCCAGGCACTGCTCACCTCCATCGCCAGGAAAGATGACGATAGTCGTATCCGCCAGGCTGCCGCAGAGAAGCTCATCGACCAGAGAATTGCTCAAGCAGTATTTGCGGACATTGCCAAGAACGATGAGAACTGGATAATCCGCCGTAAAGCAGTTAATTCATTGACGAACCAAACAATTCTTACAGACATCGCCAAGAACGACAAGGATCCTAACGTCTGCTATGCTGCTGAAGGACGGTTAAAAGAGCTGCAGAAGAAATAAACTTTTAAAAGAGATCAGGCAGCCTGGATCGGCTGCCTGAAAAAAGATTCGATAATTTACTGGAACATTAGATAGGCAGATTTATTCCGAAATTAAAAGAGAACATCATTGCCTTGAAGTTAGCTCCTGGTCCGAAAGGCATTGTCGGGTTGGTGTAAGTAACTTCTTTGGCAGGAACAAAACTTCCGCCTAGCTGATACTCAGTCCCACCCTCTGTTCTATAAGTGAAACCGGCTGTTATGTGGTGTTCGACGATAGCGCCAAACAATGGATTTGTGTATCCTTCAGGTATGGGATTCTTGCCGTAATTATAACCCAGCTGTATTGCCATGCTGGGGCTGAAATGGAAGTCTATTCCTGCAGCTAATACCCACATATCGTTCCAATGAAAATAGAAAGTGCTTGTGGTGTTGAACATTTCATAACCAGCCGGGGCAGTCATCGCAACACTGCTTTCCCAGATGGTGTCTTCGAAATTCAACCAAGCGGCATCCAGCGCGATAGTTAAAAAAGGCGCAGGTGTGAGCGTGATGCCGAATTCGAGCTGTTGAGGCCAATTGAATCCGGTCATTGTGGTGTCAAAAGTAATTTTATCAAGACCTGGCATTGAAGAGAAATTTACCGCTGTTGTGCCTTCAAATTCGAGATTGGTCTTGGATCTGTAAGCTGCTCCGAAACCAAGAAAATCGCTTATTTTATACATCAAACCTGCTTTAAAAGTAACGCAAGTGGCAGTCAAGTCGGTTGTTTCCATACCGGCAAAGCCCATATCCATACGAGATGTTTCAGGGTACAGCAACAATGTTGAAGCTGCATATGAGAAATCTACGGTAGCTCCGATAGAAAGCTGAGGGGCAATTTTATACGCCAGTCCGAGGATTCCTTTCAGATGCATAATTTCCGATTTTATGGTATCGGTTGTTCCGAAGACCGTATTCATATTGGTAAATTCCCCGCCCATGCCCCCGTGAGCGAACATTCCTATTCCAAGGGCAAGATCCGGTGAGAACTTGTGGATATAACCTGCCGACGGCAGAGGATAAATTTTAACTGTTCCGTCCAAGTCGTTGCCGAATATATCCTTATGATAACCGTAAGGAACCATCAAGCCGAGATGGACGCCCAGAGAATCGCTTTCAGCGAAAACGATCCCGGCCGGATTGATGTTCAACGCATTGATGTCGCAAATCCAAGCCACATCGGCGCCGCCCATAGCTATGGATTTTGTGCCATAGCCGATCATATTCGTTCCGTTTGTCTGGCCGCTCGCCAGTAACGGAATCATGAGAAAAACGATAGACAGCAATACAACTATGCTCCTCATATCAAAAGCCTCCTATGTAAATATTTTCTGCATCAATCATCTGAATGATGTTGTAAGGTATTGTTCGTTATTCATAATTATTGTCAAGCAAAGACTGCTACGTAAACTTACTCATTTTTCTGATGGGATTTTTTATATCACGGATCCAAATTTTTGTTATCACAGCGTCATTCACCATTGAAAGGGAGGGATTGCTGTGCATAAAATGAGGAACTTTATTTTATCGGCTTCTCTTTCTCTGGTATTTCACACTTCCATAGTAGAAATGATTTCAGGCAGACGGTTTTGCCTGCCTGATAAAAAGATTAAACAATCAGTTAATATCTCAAATCGGCAAATTAATACCAAAATTTATCGAGAACATCTTCATTTTGCTTGTCGCATCCGAGCCAAACGGCATAGTTATATATACATTTCCAAAAGGTTAAAGAGAAAAATTTCAAACAGCTATTCAAATATACGACTAATTAGATTAAAATTTCCCAAGAAACACAAAGGAAGAAATAGAATGAAAATCGTGGATTTGGATGAAAAGAATGCCGGTCTCTTCTGCCTCTGTTTGGAAGACTGGTCCGATGAGGCAAAGGAATCGGGCGGCAAAAGGCGGGAATGGTATGAAATGATGAAGAGCCGTGGGCTTCGCGCGAAGCTTGCCCTGGATGAAAACGGGACTATCGGTGGGATGATTCAGTACCTGCCTGTCGAGGAATCGTTCGTGGATGGGGAAGGATTGTATTTCATACCATGTATTTGGGTTCACGGTTATAAACAGGGCAGAGGCAATTTCCGGGGGAGAGGTATGGGCATCTCTTTATTGGAAGCGGCGGAGGACGACGTAAAGAAGCTCGGAGCCAAAGGGATTGCCGCCTGGGGTCTGGCGCTGCCCTTCTGGATGAAGGCATCGTGGTTCAGGAAGAACGGCTATAAAAAAGCCGGCCGACAGGGTATGTCCATATTGCTATGGAAACCTTTCTCGAAAGACGCCAAAAAACCGAAATGGTTCGCGGTCAATAAGAAAAAACCGGAACTGACGCCTGGAAAAGTGACCGTTACGTCATACGTCAATGGATGGTGTATGGCTCAAAACCTTGCCTATGAACGAGCGAAACGAGCAGCCGCAGAATTCGGCGATTCAGTCATCTTCCGCGAGATCGATACATCCAATCCTAAAATCCTGCGTAAAACCGGCATCTCAGACGCACTCTTCATAGACCACAAACAGGTCCGCACCGGCCCTCCGCCTAAATATGCCAAGATAAAAAAACTGATAAAAAAAAGATTAATCAAATAGAAAAAACATCGGCTTTTATTATTGTGAATTCATTTTCCGGAATTGAATTGAATCAGTTTTTCCCAAAGAATTGAACCGTCTTCCGAACAAAAACTTCTCGAGAACGCAAGCGTGAATTTATTTATAACTTTGCTGTATTCAATCAAGAATTCCTCGTTTCTCTCTTTTGCTTTGTGACCTAGCGGTTCGATAATATCTAAATAAAAGCTTTCGATTCCTGAAATGAATTTCCAGAATTCTTATCCGCACAATTTTAGATAATCGCCTTTATCTACGTATTTTTCTTTCCCATAACAACAACCATTTACAGCGATGATTTTAGATTTTGAAAGGTTACCGCCTCTGATTTTCTTTGCTCTGCTGAAAAAATCCGTCATCTTTTTTATTTGACTGCTATTACCCCAATTCGGACCCGATTTAATTGATACGATATACAATACATTGTCTCTTTCGAACTCGAGATCAATCCCTTCCGTTGTTGATTTCCTGCCCATGAATGATCGTTCGCATACAAATATGGCAAGCTGTTCTAAAAAGTTTCCAAATATGCCTTCCTCTTGAGAGGAAAGGTAGGCATCGAGAATACTTTTTATTAAATCATGTGATGTGTTTTGATTTTTAGCTTTAAAAAGGTAAGGATTTTTCCGTTTCAGAATCGTTTCAATCTTCAGATCACACAGTTTTTCGATTCTCTTTTTGTGAAATGATTGAATGTTTGTCTCGATAAATTCCTGTAATTCTTTTTGGCTTATTGTTTTGTTCTTCTTTCATTAATATATCAGCTTCATCGGTCAGTAAATTAGATTTTGCAATCTCTATATATTCAGCGACTATGTCAATCCCAACCGAGTTTCGGCTGAGTTTTTTCGCCGCCTCACAGGAAGTTCCCTTCCCGACAAATGGGTCTAAAATCCAATCTTCTTCCTTTGTAAAAAGCCGGATGAACCATTCGGGCAGGGCAGGCGGAAAGGTTGCGCTATGATTCCTGTTCTTGGTTTCTGTAGCCAGGTGCAAAACATTGGATGGATATGCCATATCTCTTCCGATCCATTTGGATATGTTTTTGCCGAAACCGCTGCCGACCTGCGAATTGAATCGAATGATATCGTTTTGACCAAGATTCTTGAGCCGTTTCTCCGACCATTTTCCCATCGGAACCATAACATTGTCCTGATACATCTTAAAATTCCTGGTTTTATTGAACTGCAGGCACCTCTCCCAGGCATCCCGGAAACGGTTCGGCCATTTCCCGGGATAGCAATTTTTCTTATGCCAGATGAATTCTTCAGTCCATAACCACCCTTGTTGTCTTAAAGCCAAAATTAATTCCAACACATATGTGTGCCGTTCCCCATCTACAACTTTTTCTTTTATGTTCAAGATAAAAGTTCCGGTATTCTTCAGGACTCTCAGGAATTGTTCGCTTCGCGGCAAAAACCACTCTACATATTTATCAGGTCTTATGCCACCGTAAGTTTTAACCCTGCAATCTGCATAGGGAGGAGAAGTAACAATCAGATCAAACGTATTATCTGGATATTCCTTCAGCGCTTCCAGGCAATCGCCGTTTATCAAAATTGTTTCAGGTTCAAACATCTTGAATTTATTATACAGCGTTTGAATAAAAATATCAAATGAGGCTTATGCGGCAATATATTAATATATTATACACCTTGAGTATAGTATATTATTTTATAAACAGTGAGCGATTCGAATAGTCGGTTTTTTAATATCTTGTCTATGAAAGTCCTGAAATGGACTTTACAGCCTTTTTTATCCTCGAAGCTTAAGAAGGTGTCATCTCTTTAAGCCTCGTTTCAGGAATATTAAAAAATTTCTGCTCATTCACCTTATTTATTGCAATCACAATTTTCTATGAAGTGCTGATCGCTGACGGAACTGCATCTGTATGAATTTTATCAGATTTTGATCCGGTTCTTGAACGGCTCGAAAGCCATAAAATCCGCGTGATGGACAATGTATGCTTCCGTTGATCGTTTGCCCATATCGCCCTCGCCTGCGTGGGCTGCGATGATATGGCATACCTCTGCCGGACAGCCGGCTTCCGTGGCAAGCGCCACGCCTGAGAACGGGTGGCGGATGTATTTACCGTAGGTCCCTTGAACCGTCTTTCCATCTTTCTTGTCATATTCGAGGAGCTTGCCGACATCGGCAAGAATTGCGCCGGATATAAGCACATCCATATTGACAGGAAGTTCGTCCTTGAAGAACTGATTCATCAGTTCACCGCAGGCTTTGGCTATGTGGACCACAGCGCGCTTATGCGCCATGAAGCTGACCTTAACATTTTCCACGAGCAGCGTGAACGGTATAACATCGAGGTCTTCGACCTTGAGAGCGCTTCTCTTAATGGCGAGCGCCCAGGTTTTTGCGGTTTTTTCCCGTAAATCTCCATCTTTTATCCATTCCAGCTCCGGCCATAGTTTCTTGGTTTTATCCAGCATATTTCCCTCCTGTTTTTATTAATGGCGGGATATTATCAAACAAAACAGGCTCCGGCAAGCGGGAGGGAATCCTCGATTATAACGGCAATTTTTAAAAATCTGCGCGTCTTTTTTTTAATCGCAATATATTTTACCCTCCTGTTGAAAAAGATAATAAAATACGATAGCTTTCAACAGTATGAGATATTTCCCAAATACTGGAGGAATTATGAAAGGTTATCGAATCATATCACTGTTTATTATTTTTATATTTGCTTCACTCGCATTCGTATATCCGCAAACGGATGAAGAGCTTTACCAGGGCTTTCAATTTCAATTCACCGCTCCCGGCGCCCGGGCAATGGCAATGGGGGGAGCTTTCATCGCTTTAGCTGACGACACATCGGCCGCATTCTTCAATCCGGCCGGTCTTGTTAATCTCGACAAGCTTCAATTCACCGCCGAATTTAAAATGGATTCGCCAAAAACCCTGAGAGCGGCGGGATGGAATTCCTTTACCACCGGAACCATGACTGAATTTTCGGACGACATCGTCAGTCCTTCTTTCGGGAGCTTCGCTTTTCCGTTCGGCAATATTACAGCTGCGATTTCAGTCACTAATACAATCAGTTATTACGAGGAATTCACGCTTGAAGCAAGGTTACTTCCCGGCACTACAAACGTGCTGAACCCTATAAAGGGAATGCTCGATCTCGACGGTTATACGTTTGCGTTGTCCGTCGCGCTCAGGCTGAACGATTTCTGGGCTTTCGGCGCATCCGCAGGGGTTTCCCTGACAAACCTGGCCGCGACAAATTCGATCCTCGCCGCCAATCTGTCGGATTATTCAAATACGTCCGGAGCAGTTATATGCGAAACCGTAGTTGACGGCTCCGACACCGGTATGTGCTTCAATTTAGGTTTCCTTTTCACACCTTCGCAATCGTTCAGGCTAGGCGTATCATTCAATCACTATCCCCCGATGACATTCTCCCAGGATTTATATCTTTCCGGAACACAGGAAACAGGTTTGCATTTCAATACAATTGAGATAAATTTCGATGCCCCGGACCGCCTCGGAGCGGGCCTTATGTGGAATCCATCCGAGAGATTGACCCTCACGGCGGACGGCATCCTGATCTTCTATTCGCAAATAACGGATGTCATGGTCGCAAGCGGTGATTACGATGCGTTAGGGATAGAACGCGGCGGTAATATTGCCGCTCTGTTCGAGCATAAAGACAAGTTGGAAATCCATGCCGGGCTTGAATATATGGTTACCACCGGAGAAAATCCATTTTGTTTAAGAGCCGGTATCTTCACTATCGCAGAACATCGGGCGGTTTACATAGGAACGGATCCAGCATTAAGTTATAGATGGAATCCCGCTGATTCCTCCGGGCAGATACAGGAAACGGTTTTCGGATTCACAGGCGGTCTGGGTTTTTCGCTTTCGGGCTCGATCTCGATCAATGCCGCGTATGTGATGACAGACTTCTACCAGCAGGGACTTCTCTCCGCAACATTGAAATTTTAAAACCGTTAAACCATATAACATTTAGTACGGTTGTTTTCTCAACCCCTAAAATGGACCAGGGAAGAAATCATAATATCTATCAAGCCCAGGCGGGCTGGACGCAAGGAACGAGGAACTATCTTTACAGACGAGCTGTCCTTCTGAACGCGAGGAAAACACTTGAGGTTGGCTGCGGAACCGGCGTGATTCTCGCAGAACTCGTCGGCAGGACTAAGGGGACCGTCTTCGGTGTGGAAAAAAATCATGAGTATTCCACTTTCTCTGCCCGTTGCTGTCCATCGGCAAATATCGTCACATCAGACGGATTGGAGCTCCCATTTAAAGAACAAACCTTCGATATAGCCCTGTGCCATTATTACCTGATATGGACGGAAAATCCCCGGAAGGCTGTCTCGGAGATTGTACGGGTGACGAAGAACGGAGGTCATATCATCATCGCCTCCGAACCTGACTATGATGGGATAATTGAATATCCCGATACAGGGCTCAAAGAAAAATTAAAAAGCGAATTGAAGTCTGATGGATTGAAACAGTTCGATCTCGGCAGAAAGCTTATTTCCCTTGTGGAAGAATTCGCCGATATTATCGAAGCCGGTGTCATAAGTTATCTCCTGAATCATCCGGATATTGATCTTCTGACCAATATGGAAAGAAGCCCTAAAGATAATAAATGCTCCATATTTTTCCAACCTATTTTCTACGCCCTTGCAAAAAAATAAAAATTTGAAAATCGCGTTTTAATATGATAATATTCATCTATTAATTTAGGGGAATATGGTTTTAACCCAAATTACCAAATGAGGAGAGTGTATGAAAAAATCAACATTGTTTCTGCTATTTCTTTTAGTATCTTTCTGCGGCAACATTCTCGGGCAATCGGATGAAGAGGTTTACCAGGGATTTCAGTTCAACTTCTTCCCTCCGGGAGCGAGGGCGATGGCTATGGGTGGCGCTTTCATCGGTCTTGCCGATGACGCAACCGCGGCTTACAGCAACCCAGCCGGTATGGTAATACTTACCAAACCCGAGATTTCCGCTGTGGCGAGATTTTCCAGTTATTCAACGCTCCGTGCGGCTGATTGGGATTCCTTCGCCACCGGCATCCTGACGGAGTTCAGCGATGGTTCGATTGCAGATGCAGGTTTCGGCAGCATAGTAATTCCAGCCGGCAATTTCAGCTTCGGTTTTTCGATGAGCAATTTCATCAATTACCAGGAGAGCTTCAGCCTTCAGGCAAGACCGGTTCCTGGCGAATTGTGGGCTTATTATCCCGCTGTCGGACAGATGGACTTTTCGGGCAATTATTTTTCTGCATCAGCAGCTGCAAGGTTGAGCGATGCAGTTTCCGTCGGAGTTACTATCAACTATGCTACGCTAAAAATCACAAGTTCCACAGTTCTCCACAGTATCAACGGGAGCAACTATGCGGATATGTCAGGAACTATTAAAAATGAAGCATATGTTGATGATTCGGGCTCAGGGATAGGCTTCACTGCAGGTATATTGATCACCCCAAATCCAAAAATCTCCATTGGCGCTGTTTACAGCTATAATCCCAAAATTGATTACATACAGGGTATGTGGGTCGGGGGCAGCAGAACGACGGGAACTTTTCTAAGCGATATTACATTGACGCTGGATATACCGGACAGATTCGGTGCCGGTATCGCTTTCAGGCCGGTTGATGAATTCGTTATAATTGCAGACGTATTGATGGTTCAGTATTCCCAAATTACTGCAAACGCCATTGCTACTTATTCGGATCCCAGTTTAGATATCTTCAGGGGAGACGATATCTCCGGCCTCTATGAAACTGCTAACACGACTGAAATTCATGTCGGCGCTGAATACGCCATGCTCAGCGGCAAAACACCGATATTCTTCCGGGCAGGTTTCTTCACAAATCCGGATCACAGGCCGTTTTACAGCGGCACTGATTATGGTGAGCAGCTGCGTTGGAACCTCAAAGACTACTCAGATCAGATTAAGGGAACGGAAATCGGAATCACTCTCGGAATAGGAACAGTCATTAAGGGTAAATTCCAAATTGACGGAGCTTATGTGATTTCGGACTCTCTGAGCCAGGGGATCGTTTCGATAGTTTATCACTTCTAATTAAAAATCTTTTGTGTTTAAAGCCGCCCGAAGAGGCGGCTTTTTTTGTTTCAATTGAATTTGATAAAGTGATGATAATTAATGGCCCTGTTAAAAAATATTGAAGCATATTAGGAAGATATTTTTAGAGGTTAAAAATATTTAAAAGGGATAGAATAATCACAAAACAGTTGCGGAAAAGATACTTGCAGCCAAAGCCGGCGGGCTGATACCCTATATCCGTAAAAAAAGTGAGGATGGAGTCTTAAGCTTCTTCCCGTTTCCGGCTGCGAGAATTAATATATTCCAGTTTGTCTATAACACCGTGATAAGTGGGGTTCTGGCGGTACACCTCCATCAGGTACTTCTGAGCATTAGCATAATCATTCAACGACAAGCAAAGATCACCTGCGGAGTACAAGGCCTCCAGTTGCTCTTCTGATCCGTCAGGAAGCAGATCTGAGGCTTTTGCATACCATTTGACGGCTTCGAGATTGTCCTGTTTATGCGAATACGCCATAGCAAGACAGCGGGCAGCTTTCACGGAGAAGTCCTTTTTATCAACAACGCTTCTGAACTCCGCAATGGCATCATCGTATAAGCCCATTTCCATATATGACATCGCCAGATTGAAACGGGTTTCATCATCCTCAACCGGTTCGGTAAAGGCATCGGAGATCATCGATCTGAAAATATTGTTCATTTGCTTACTAAGATTTGCTGTATCATCGCTGAATAGTTTTTTCCCAGTAATAGGTGAGAGTTCGGTATTATCGGCAACTTTTGGATTAGAGATAATATTTTGAAGATCAAAACCGTTCTGCTCCTGAACCTTCGGCTTATTTTCCTGAAGAATCTTTAAATCCCGCCTGCTTACCTCTGCAACAGGAGCAGACATCGGACCTTGATCCATCCTGTATCTGTCAGATGATCTATCCAATTCATCAACATCTGTCAATTTAAGATAGATTTCCGGTGCACCATCCATAACTGACAACTTATCAGTGGATGATTTTAGCGGGTCATCCTTGGACAGCTGAACAACCTTAACATCCATCCGCGCTTTTAAAAAATTGGGTGGCGGAATACTTTCACGCCCGGCGGACGGAACAGACAACTTCCCGGTTTCGAGTATTTCCTTCGTTATTTCCGGTTTCAGTACCTCGAATTTCTTCGCTATCCCCGTCCTATCGCCAACTCTTTCATCCGGCAGCTTTTGCAGCAGGTCGGATACGTCCTTGTGCTCTTCCTCGGGCACTCGATCAGAAGCGACAGGGCCGGTTTCACCGCTTTGTCTCTTTTCGCTTTTCTGAGATAGCGATGAGGCCGTTTGAGCGATTTTTTCCATTATCTCTGAAGTTTTGAAGCTCGCCGTGCTGACCTTGATCGTGAGCGAATTCGGATCTATATCCACATCCTCGATGATCACTGAATCGAATTCGTCGGTTTCAGTTTTCTTTTCGGTTGGAAGAGGCTGGGTTTTCGATTCGACCTTAGTGTGTGTTTCGGTTGGAGAGTAGCTTAACGTAATCTTTTTTGAAGCTTCGACAGCAGGTTTATAGGAAGAAATACCCGGGCTTGAATTGGAAGCGAAGCCCGGTTTGTCAATTGCCATCTGATTTTCCTGCGTTGCATTATGATTCTTCCCAGCGCCATTAGAATGATAAGTATATTTTTCAGCGGAGGGAGATTGTATTTGTGGTGATACTTGTGGATGGTTTTGACGAGCAAACCCGGTTGATCCTGATGCGGATTCATTTTGCCTTACGGATGGCGGCGTCTGCAATTCCGGGGGAGAAACCGGCTTGTATTCAGATTTAGTTGACACTGTACTCGTTTTCTCCAGAATTCCAGCAAGGTAAGGATTGGTATCGGCGTTTTCCTGATGTTGCTTATCGGACAGCCGTGAATTTGTCAACGTATCGAGAGAAACCACCTTTTCTTTTGGAATAGTAAGAGACGAATGAGCTTCGAACTCAATATCTCTGAGCATTTCATTTGCCTTCAACCTCAGTTTATCCGCCATACTTTTATTCTTGGATTGCTCGAAGATATTGGCGATTTCCATTATTTCCATCACAGCGCTTTTTCTGTCGCCGTGATCCAGATAATAAACCTTTAGCGCCTGCCGAACTTCAAGATCATTCGGGCAGAATTCTTTAAGTTTGAAAAGAATATCGAGATTCTCCGGCTGAAGCCTGTGCGCTTTTTTTATCATGTTTACCGTATTTTCAATATCCTGAAAGCGTTCATAATATTCAATCGCGAAAGAAAAAAGTGCCTCAGCATTGTCAGGGTTGAACGAAAGTATCTTTTGATGCGCAGCGAGAGTTTGTTCCTTGTCGCCGAGCTTTGCCGCGACATCCGCAAGCTGTGTCAATGCCTTGATGCTATTGGGGTCAAGCTTAAGTATATTTTCAAGAATTGTCCTTGCCCCGGCAAAGTCTCCTTTCGCTATAAAATTATCTGCAAATTCGAGGTACAGTTCGATGGATTTTTGGGTATCACCCAGCTTCTTGTAAAGCTCGATCAGCTCCAATTTCAGCTTTTGGTCAAAGGGAGCAAGTTTGACAGCTTCTTTGAAGAGAGTGACTGCCTTTTTTTTATTTCCTTCTGACAGATATTTCTGAGCAGCGGATTTGTAGAAATTTGCTGCTTCGTTGAAATTGCCATTGGATTCGTAAATTCTGGCTGAACTTTCATAAGCCAGGGCATCATCCGGTTGGACCTTGAGGATTTTTTTATAAACAGCGAGAGCCTTATCATAGAATTTTTTCTGAAAATAATGCTCGGCGCTTTTATGAAAATAACTGACTGCCATAAACTTCTTGCCGGCAAGATCGCAACTTGCGCCTATGAGGTTGACAAGCTGGATATTCTCCGGTTGTTCCTGGAGCAAGGGTTTCAGGAGTTCAATGGAAGCGTTGTATTTTCCTTGAGCATTGTATTTCTCAACCCGCTGGATAACTCTTTCTACGTTTTCGCTCATAGTTATTTATTCAATATATTCCGTTTGTTTCCAAAGGACAAGTATAAAACTGCCATAGACGACTAACAGCTCTATCTGGTTATAAACCCTCTCTAAATGCCCTGTTATCCCCAGTAAGCCTCCAATAATGAAGGCTAAAAAATAATTTTAATCCCAATAGATTAACAGGTCAAGCTGAAAGGAGTGTCAGAAGCCTGTTATCTTTAGCCTTTTCTCTTGACCATTTTTGTTAAGTAACTATAATTTCAAACTTGAGGTAATAAAATGGCTGATAAGCAAGATACTCAAGGTTTGTTCACGTCTTTTAAAGAAATTTTAAACAAGGTCCAGGAGGATGTCACCCTTGGAATTGAAATTATAAGATTACGTAGCCAATATGAAGGCGCTACAAAAGCGATGAGAGGATTATGCCGCGATCTCGGGCAAAAAGTCTTTGAACTCTACAAGGATAAAAAGGATCCAATGCCGGCCATACGGGAAATGTACGAAGAGATGCAGGCCAAGGAAGAGGAAATGTCCTCAATGAAGGTCAATATTGCGCGGCTCGAGGCAAAAACATCATCGAAAGCGGCTGCCGAAAAAAAGGCGGCTTATGCATCGGGTGAAGATGAAGACATCAAAGGTGAAACCCCGACGCCGAAACCCAAGAGTCAGAAATCATCAACCAAAAAATAAATCTTCAGGAATTATTCGTACGAGAAAAGCAGATACTATTCAGCTAATTACCGGCAGTCTCCCTGCTCCGGCTAACAGATTTAAATAGACATTTTCCTGAAGAACTGTCGTCCTTTCAATCTCAAAGTTAATAGTGAACCGGAAACCATTTTCGGATATTTTCTTGCGGATCACCGAATCTTTCAGGATTTTTATAATATTATCCGCAATGGATGCCGGGTCTCCCGGAGCGCTTAATAAGCCGTTGATGCCATGCTTCACCAGTTCCGCGCAGCCGTCAATCCGGTTGGCAGTCACCGGCACTCCGAGGCGCATCGCCATCGGAACGACCGTCGGCATCCCCTCCCATAAAGAGGTCAGAACCAGGAGGTCGCTCGACGCTATAATCGCGGCTATATCTTTACGCCATCCGAGGAGAATGACTTCATTTTGCAGACCCAGGTTTTCGATTTCTGCTTCGATGCGTGGACGGAGGATACCGTCGCCAACGAGAACGAAACGCGCATCTTGCATTTCCTTATTTACAATGCTTGCAGCCTTCAGGAAATCGAGCGGCGCTTTCTGATGCTTGAAACATGCCACCATTGTTATGATTTTTTTCTTCTGCCTGATCAGTTTATCCAAAGGTTTAGCGGCTGCTGTTCCTTTTCTGTTTTTCCTAATACGATCGAATTCAGAGAAGTCAATGCCTGGATAAAGCAAAGCGTACCTGTTTTCTTTCAGAAGATTCCTGGACAAGCCTATTTGTATATGCTTATTACTTTCCAGGAAAAAATATGTCGTGATTGGAGCTGTGATTTTTTCCAGCATTAAAAACAAGGATCTTTTCAAACGATGTTGATAATCGTTGAAAGACCAACCGTGTACCGAATGAATCCTCACCGGGACGCCGGCAAAAAATGCAGCCCATCTTCCTATCAGGCCCGCCTTGGAGCTATGAGTATGCACGACCGACGGCCTCCATTTGCGGAAGAGCCGGATAATCACAAAGAGAGCTTGCAGATCTTTCAACGGCTTTATTGGATGAACGAGCTGTGGAATAAGACGGACCATGCAGTTTTCAAGATTCAAAGCTTCCCCGGTCAATTCCCCTTCGGAACCGGATATTAACCCCCCCCGGAATTTTTCTCTATCGAGCGAGCGTAAAGTGTCAAGCGTTACGCGTTGCGCTCCCCCGAGTTCGAGTTTTGTAATTATATGCACAACAAGAGACAGCTTGGAATTTTGATGGTTCTTATCAATCATTTTCTTATTCATTATAGATTTTTTTGAAAATGGAAGCAATTCCGGCATTAAGTGCGGAAAAAGTTGTCATAATTTTATGTTCTTATAAAATCAAATGGATGAAAGCGATATTTTTAAAAGATGGAAAATTGGGTCTTTTGGATGTCCCCCGCCCTGTTCGAGCCAAAGGCGAGGCTCTTATCCGCGTGCGGCTTGCCGGCGTCTGCAATACTGATATTGAACTCGTCAAAGGGTATATGAATTTTACGGGGATAATCGGGCACGAATTCGTCGGGACCGTCGAGGAGTGTGATGATGACTCTCTGAAAGGAAAGCGCGTTACGGGAGAGATCAATAGGGGCTGCGGCAGATGTGAACTTTGCATGGGTGGGGATCCCAGACATTGTGCAACCAGGAAAGTGCTTGGCATATCCGACCTGAACGGAGCCTTCGCCCAATACCTCGTACTCCCCGAACGAAATTTATCGCCGATCCCCGACTCCATTTCCGATGAAGATGCAGTCCTTGTAGAACCCCTCGCTGCGGCTATACAGATACTTGCGCAAATCGAGATTAAAGAAGAAGATAAAGTTCTGATTATCGGCGACGGCAAACTTGGAATTTTGATTTCATTGGCATTGAGCACTACGGGAGCGAAAATAAGTTTAGCTGGACATCACACGGAAAGAAACAAGGAAATGCTGCCCGATATAGTGCATCTGAACCTTGAAAGCAACCCTCCTGGCGAAGCTTGCTTCGATGTCATTGTAGAAGCTTCCGGTTCTCTCGACGGCCTCAAGGATGCTGTCAGGTATATAAAGCCCCTGGGGACGATTGTCCTTAAAAGCACGTTCCATGGAGATGCCGCTTTCAACACATCCCTGATAGTAGTGAACGAAATAAAGATCATCGGCTCCCGCTGTGGGAGATTTGAACCCGCTATCGACTCCCTTGCTTCGGGCAAGATTAAAATTCCTTTGGGATACATCGCAAAATCATTCCAATTGGAAAACGGCCTGGAAGCCATAAAATATGCTGAAGCTAAAGGGGTGCTAAAGGTGTTGATCAAGCCCTGATGGTGAAACGCAGCAGTTCTTCTACCAGGGTCATTCTATAATCCGTCCTCTTGCTTTTGTCCTGGTTATACGCAAGTTATTGATAAAATTGAATATTTTTCTTGATTTGGACGGAGAGTTGTATAAAATAATCTCAGCCTTGATTTCAAATATACTGAGGCATTGCAAGTTTTTTAAAAAAAATGAAAAACATGAAGGAAATTCTAAAATATATGTGTTCAACCAAAATGAAACAATCGTCACTATATGACGACTATGTCGAGCAGATATGGAGTTAGACATATGAGCAAAATTTTATGTTTTACAGGAAAATCCGAATCCGGAAAGACCCTACTCATCGAGAAGCTCATCAAACTGGCGAAGGAGGATAACATCAAAGTTGGAGCTATCAAACATACGCCCGAAGGTTTCAGTCTTGTTAATGAAAAGAAACACTCCGGAAGGTATCGGACCGCGGGCGCTGACAGGGCAGGGTTGGTGGCCCCTGACATAGCAGTGGTATTCGTCAATGAAAATGTGGCATTGAACAGGTTCCTATTCGAGTCTTTTTTAAACCTCGACATCATTTTCCTGGAAGGCTTCAGCAAAGAAGTGGTTTTCCCCAAGGTTTTAGTGGTGGAAAAAGCCGAAGAAATTGAATATCCCCTGGCAAAAGATATAGTCGCAGTTTATTCACAGAAAAAGCTCAACCTCACTCTTGATATTCCGTTAATGCACGGCGGAGCGCTCCCGGCCTTTCTCTCATGGATAAGGGAACTTCCTCATCTCAAGTTGGCTTTGCACGTGAATGGTGAGAATGTGCCGGTCAATGAGTTCGTTGAAAATATGCTCCACAGCTTGATCCTCGGGATGGTCTCTCCGCTTAATCTTCCTGGAAATGATATCAAAACGATCGAAATTAAGTGGATAGATTCATAGATATTAGTTCTGCATTCTCTGCCGGAAGAAGCGAACATATTCTTTCAACCTTCTCATTTTCACATTAAAAAATACAAAGCCGATAGGTAAAAGCGAGAATGAGGCGCCGAGAATCAGCGGGCAATTCTATTAACAGGCAATTCAAAATAAATACAGATAGCTCCATACAAAATTTGAAAGAGGCTTATGGAACGGATTAAAGATAAAGAAAGCATATTACTGAACCGTTACATCGAGGGACCGCTTGAAGTGAACACATATCTTCTTGCAGACCTCAATCATCCAAATAATATATCCGCAATCATAGATCCGGGCGGCAGAGGTGAAGACATCCTTGATGATATAATGAAATTCGACCTTAAGCTCAAGTATATCATCAATACTCACGGCCATATTGACCATATATCATTCAATAAATTCTTCAAACTACAATACGGCTGCGAGATTCTTGTTCATGAAGCAGATGCAGAATGGCTTAGCAAAAAACAAGATGATTTTCTTTTCACGCTTGTGGCGGGCGAAATCTCTCCCCCGCCGGACAGGACATTCCGGGACGGCGAAGTACTCCAAATCGGCGGCATAGAGTTGAAAGTGATCCATACGCCTGGACATACACCAGGGAGCGTATGCCTTCAAGGAGACGGATACCTTTTTTCCGGGGACACACTTTTTGAAGGAAGCATTGGGAGGACAGACCTGCCAGGAGGGTCATATCAAGAACTTATGAATTCGATCCATAACCGAATCCTCACGCTTGGCGATGACACGGCGATCTATCCCGGGCATGGAGGATATACGACAATCGGAGAAGAAAGAGAATCGAACCCATTTCTTCAATTATGAGAAATGAAGAAGAAAACCCGGAATCCGCGAAAAGAGCACCTGCTCAAGTTCTATTTCGATACTTCGATTTCTTATCCGTTGAAAAAGGTTTGACGTTAAATACTATTGAATCCTACAAAAATGATTTGATCAAATTCTTTCAGTATCTGTTGTCAGAGAACCTGGACTGGATGAATCTGAATCGCCGGCAGATTGATTCTTATCTGACGTGGGCTCAAAACGAAGGTGTATCGGTGGCAACAATATCAAGGTATATCTCCAGCATTCGCTCTTTTTACAAATTCACCTTGAATGAAAAAATCCTTGCCTTGAATCCTGTTGAGGATATCGAGCTGCCCCGCAAGCCTAAGAAGCTTCCTGATTTTCTGACAAGCGAGGAAGTGGACCGGCTTTTAGCCACTCCCGACAAATCCACGCACATCGGACTGCGGGATGCGGCGATGCTCGAACTCCTTTATGCAACGGGAGAAAGGGTATCGGAAATCATCAACCTTCATATGGAGGACATCGATCTCGATGAAGGATACTTACTCTGTTCGGGCAAAGGCGGGAAACAGCGGCTGATCCCGTTCGGAGAACAAGCCGCCGAACTGCTGAGCCTATATATATCGAATTCCCGCCTTCATTTTATCAAAGGGCCGCCAAGCCCATATCTGTTCATATCCAACAGAGGAAAGCCATTATCTCGGAAGACCTTCTGGAAGATGATCAAGACCTATCGTTTGAAATCTTCAATTGAAAAGAACTTCTCCCCTCATACTCTTCGGCACTCATTTGCCACTCACTTGCTCGAAAGAGGCGCCGATCTGCGATCCGTTCAAATGCTACTCGGCCACAGCGATATCTCTACAACACAGATTTACACTCATATCAACCAGACCAGAATGAAATCCGTTTATGATAAATATCATCCGAGAGCAAAAAGAAAGAATCAGGCATTACCGAAAAAAATGAATTAGCAGTTTCTATTATTTGAATAATTTGCGCAAGATGTTGTTAAGGGTTTTGATGGAATATGGTTTTTGAATAAACGCCGCAAGGTTTTTACCGGCAAATTTTTTCTGTATCTGTTGCTCTCCATATCCGACCGAAATAATAATCATGGCATCTGGTTTGATTTTTTGGATTTTTTCGAGAACCTCCCCGCCGTCGATATTAGGCATCGTGAGACCAATGATATTACATCTGATTTTGGATTGCACTGCTTCTTTCTCTTCACCTTATGCTGTCATAACTATTACAGGACAATCGCTTTATCTGATGCCAAGTATCGGTCAGAACTTCGATCAATTTTGAAGCACCTTCATGGGTTTTTTATTCCATTTCAGCCAATAAATGCTGAGATCATCCAATAATTTTTCTAAAACAGCGAATTCAATAGGTTTGACCAGATAACTGTTTACATGATTTTCATATGCCCTGACGATATCTTTTTCAGCTTCCGACGTTGTCAGGACAACCACGGGAATATCAAGTAGATCAGAATGTTTTTTAATCTCCATAAGCAATTCAAGCCCGTCAATTTTCGGAAGACGCAGATCCAGCAATATCAAGTGCGGGCGATGATATTTTTTCTTGTCGGCATAGATACCTTTGTTGTAAAGATAATCCAAAACATATTCGCCGTCCTCCATATGGATTATATTCGTTATTATGCTTTTTCTTTGAATACCCCGGATTATCAATTCTGCATGGGCCGCATTATCCTCAACCAACAAGATAGTAAATTTTTCTTCCATTAAATGCACCTGTTTGTTAGCTGCTACTCTTTTTTATGGGAATTATGAAGCAAAAGGTTGATCCTTTTTTAAGACCTTTTGACTCTATCCAAATCTTGCCGCTATGAACCTCGATGATGCGCTTGACCAGGGCAAGCCCGATGCCTGTCCCTTCGCTTCTTGCGTCCAATTTATTAAAAAGACCGAAAACTGTTTCATGATAGCGGGGCTCTATACCGATCCCGTTATCTTTTACGAAGAAAATGATCTCATCTTCCACTTTTCTCATTCCTATCTCGACCCTGGGTTTTGGCTGTTCTCCCATGAATTTTATTGCATTTTCAACTAAATTCTGCAAAACCTCCACCAATTGCCGTTGAATGCCGTGGACAATCGGCAGATCGGGCTGGATAATAATCTGAATCTTGTTTTTTTCGATGCTCCCGGCAAGAAGAGAAAGTGCTTCCAAAATCAACATTCGAAATGGAATTTCCACGCGCGGGCTCGCAGCCTGTCCGATCTTGGACAGTTCAAGGAGATCCTCAAGGAGGTTCGCCATTTTATCCGCGGCCTCCTTTATTCGTTGAAGATTGGAATCGAGCTTCTCCTTGTTTCCCGATGCAAGATCATACTCGAGCATGCCGATAAAACCTTTGATGGTTATAAGAGGGCTCTTTAAGTCATGGGACACCGAATAATTGAAGCTTTCAAGCTCCGTATTTTTCGTTTCCAGCTCTTTTATCAGCTTCTCCCTTTCCTCCCCAATCATTTTACGCTCTGTTATATCGACGGATACGCCCAATACGCCTGGGGAAATGGAGTCTGAGAGAGTGAATGGTATTTTTGTCGTATGCATCGATCTCTTCTGGCCGGTGGAGTCAGTAATCTGTTCATCAGGAACAACCATTTGCTTTCCGCTGTTAATAACATCCATATCATCCTTGTGGAATTTCAGGGCTTCTTGCTCATTTTTCGCAAAATCCGCGTCAGTCCTGCCTGTCAGATCATTTACAGTTGTGCCATAAGCATCTGCAACCGCTTTATTCACAAGTATAAAATGACCTTCACTGTCCTTGGCAAATATAAAATGAGGGACAAGATCAATGATCTGTCTAAGGCGGTTTTCATTTATCCGTAACGCTTCTTCCGTGCGTTTGCGTTCGGTTATATCAAGCGCAGTGAAAGTTACTCCTTTATTCAGGTCTTTTGAATCTAAAGGAGTGGATTGCAAGAGTATATTAATTATTGTTCCATTTTTTCTTTTCCATCGTGTTTCGACCGTCCCGGTTCCAAGTTCAGATATTTGGCGATACTTCTCGGTTCCTACATAATTGAATTCTTCCTCGGATGGATAAAGTATTCTGGCGCTCTGTCCAACCAATTCCTCTTTAGAGTAGCCGACCATCGAATATAAAGTGTCATTAACCTCCTGAAACACTCGATTTACAACCATTCCTATCCCGACAGGAGCAGCACGAAAGATACTGTTCAGAGTCGCTTCCCGGCTTTGAATGATTTCCTCATTGCGTTTTCGTTCAATTAAATTCCACATCCCTTCCATTAACAGAGTAATCTGAGTTACATCCTCCTCGTTATACTCTTCATCTTTGTCGGCAATCCCCGCAATGAGCGCTATCTTTGAACCTGAAAAAACCGGAACGTTGATAATTCTATGTAAAGTGATATGCCCATCCGGGTAGCAGCCTTTCCATGGATTCGGAGCATCGTAATCGTTTGTTATAACCGGTTTTCTTTGTTTAATAACCTGGCTCAATAAACCTGAAGTGGTAACTGGAATAATCAAGGATTCATATGGCAATTTGCACTCTGTCAAAACTACTTTTGACCATGAGAACATATTTATTTTGGTCTCGTCTTCATTTATATACGCAAGAAAACCGAATTTGCTTTTCGTAAGACGAACGCCCTCATCCAAAGCAAATTCCGTGATTTCTTTGATCGGCGCGTCCGTCATCTGGTTGATTTTTAAAAGAGACTGCATTCTTTCCGAATTGAGTATAAGGGCTTCCTCAGCTTTCATTCTATCTGTGATATCAATCGCCATCCCGCCAAGCAGCGGACTTTTTTCTGAGCGATGAATAGGGAATTTTATCGTTTGAAAGATATGGTTCTTCCCCTTCAAAGTGCTGATAGTTTCAACTTTTTCCGTTACGCCAGCGGTTAAAGCTAGTTTATCATCAGCATCCATTGGGCCCGCAATTTCTTTTGGCAGTTTATCGAAAACTGTCTTGCCGATCCAGTCTTCGCCGAAATAATCTTGAAAAGATTTGTTTATATAAAGGGCTTTGCCTTTATCATCCTTTAGAAATACGATTGCCGGAACGTGATCCATAAATGTGGAAAACTGTTCTTCGCTGTCGTGCATTGCCTCTATCGCCTTGTTACGTTCCGCATTGAGAAATAACTGGGACACCTGATCAGCCACTTCACCCGCGAAAATGACTTCATCAGGGTGCCAATTTCTCATCCCTCCCACATGTTCATGACAAACAATGCCGACGACCTTACCCTCACGCCTGATAGGCACCTCGAGCATCGAAAAGATGCCGTATGGGATTAAATAGCTTTCAGTAAAAGACCTGGTTCTCGGATCATTCCTCGAATCGGTTGTTTCAAGCACACGACCGGTTTTAAGAGAAGCAAAATATTCCGGATGATCATTCACAGATAAAGTGGCTCCTGAAGAATGTTTTTTGAGTGAGCGCTCGAATAGATCAATACATCTGATTTCTGTTCCCTTTTCATTAAACATCCAAACGCTGACTCGTTCGCAGTCAAGAGCATCAGCGGCAATTTCGGTGGTTACCTGTAGGGCCGAATCTATATCCCCGCTGATGACTTTCGGACTCGTGGCGAGCTGAACGATAGCAGTTTGTTGGCGCTGAATCCTTTCAATCTGCGCATATAAGGATTCCTCTGCTCTTTTACGCTCGGTGATGTCTATCATCATCCCCTGGATTGCTGTTTTACCTTCATACATAATACGACCACCGAAAACCTCCACATCAAACCTGGAGCCATCTTTTTTAATTGCTCCAAATTCATAACGGCTTACCCGGGCTTCTCCCTGTTCACGCATCTGAACATTTTTATCAACGGTTTCCCAACTCTCCGGTGATGTAAACTCCTTGGCATGTTTACCGATAATCTCCGCAGGACTTTTGTATCCGAACATCTCGACAAATTGTTGATTGCAGTATTTCAAAATATGTTTCTGCGTTACATATATTCCGGCAAGTGAATTATCCACAATCAAACGGTACTTTCTCTCGGATTCTTCCAGGGCCTCCTGCGCAAGTTTTTTTTCAGTTATATCTATAAGGATTCCACTTAACCCCTGTGGATTTTCCGGAGTCCCAATTACCTGGCTATAGCTGCGAACCCAAATATAACCACCTCTCTTTTTTGTCACCCTGTAGTCATATGAGCCTAAATTTCCGCTCAAATCGGATTTGAAATTCTCCATAAGTCCTGGCAAATCTTCAGAGTGTATAAATTGTGGAAATGATTTCCCTACTAACTCATTCGGTTTATAATCGGATAACTTTTCTATCGCAGGACTTATATAGTGAATCACCCCGTTCGAATCTAACGAGTAGAATACTCCATAAATATTTTCAACTAAAGTGCGATAGCGCTCCTCGCTTCTTTGAATTTCAGCCATTTTAGATTCGGTTTCTTCAAGACGGGGATTTGTAACGAACAAAATTGCTTTTTCTCCGAGAACAGCTTTTCTAAAACTAAATGATGCCGTTTCTTTTTCTTTTCCGCCGACACATATTCTCAGTTCCATCATTATTGCGGAACCATCCGGTTTGAGTTGATTCAAACTATTCTCAAACTCCATTTTTGATTCGATCTGAAGATATTTATCTATGGGAGCTTTGAGCTGGTTTTTCGTTTGTATTCCAAGAAGATTAGCCATTGCAGGAGAGATATAGAGTATTTTGAAACCAGGTATTGAAAAGAGAGCAATATTTCCCTCAGCGGATTCGAGAATTTTTAAAATAAGGATTTTTAAATTGTTTTTAACGCTGCCGATATCGCTTTCGCGGAAATATTCTTTAAATAGATTCTCGATCAACTCGTTTTGCAGGGAAGCATCTTTGCCCGAAAGACCTGCGGATGCCTCACTTTTTCCCCTTTTTAAACCAGCCATAATTTGAAATTATCCTGACAAAAATGCTTTTATATTCCATCAAATTATACGAAAAATTATAATTGTATATTTTTAATATATATCTTTCCTGGGCACAGAACGAGAAAATACGCCTTGAGAATAAACATAAAGCAACTTATCAATAATCCAGCGTTAAAATTGCTCCGGAAAAATATTTTATCTTAAACAAAATCCAAAAACTCCGGGATTAAATCAAATTCCCAGAAAGCATTAAGATGTATTATTATATAGAGTGATTTATCCTCTTAACGCCTTTGTATTTCCTGCCTCATCCCTAACATATTGAAATAATAATCTATCCATAATATAAAGTCAAATTTGCTCCCCATCCTTATTTTTTAGGCAATTAAACAAATCGAGAATTTTTAAGCTGATTATCTTGAAGCTGAAGTAAAGATCCCTGAAGACGTGGGAAATAATTATGAATCTAAAACATCCCGAACCTTCATTGCGAACGATTGAACCGTGAACGGCTTCTGAATGAATGCGACTCCGCGTTCGATCACGCCCCGCTGAGCGATGATATCCGCTGTGTATCCGGACATAAACAGGGTTCTTATATGGGGTCTGCTGATTTTTATTTTCTCATCAAGGTCCTTTCCGTTCATTCCCGGCATCACTACATCGGTTATCAATAGATGTATATCTCCTTTATGTTTTTCGGATGTCATAATGGCTTCATCCGGATTTCTCGCTTTCAACACTGTATATCCATAGTGTTCCAGTATCTCTACGGCAAGGTAAAGTATCTCTTCGTAATCCTCGGCAATCAGCACAGTCTCGGCGCCTGTCAGAACTCCGGTGCCGGGTTTCTCCGAAGACGCTTCCACATCACCGTGATATCGGGGAAAGTATATCTTGAAGGTAGTTCCCATCCCGGGTTCGCTGTAAACATGGATGTATCCGTTATTCTGCTTGACTATGCCGTAAATCGTGGGCAACCCAAGGCCCGTGCCCTTCCCCGCTTCCTTGGTCGTAAAGAAAGGTTCGAATATGCGATCTTTTATGTCAGGATTGATTCCCTTTCCCGAGTCGCTGAACGTCAGAGAAACATATTCCCCTGGAACGACGTAGTTGTGAATATTATTATAAGCTTCGTCTAAAACAACATTCGCGGTCTCGATGCTGACGCTTCCTACATCCGTAATCGCATCCCTCGCGTTCACCGTAAGATTTGTGAGAATCTGGCTGATCTGTGAGGGGTCTATCCAGACGTTCCAAAGGTCTTCAGACGGTAAAAATTTAAGTTCGATGTCCTCGCCGATCAGCCTGCCCAGCATCCTTAGCAGGTCCGCGATAAGTTCGTTCAGCTTTGCCGCTTCAGGAGCGATCAACTGTTTCCTTGAAAATGCAAGAAGCTGGCGGATAATATTTGTCGAGCGCTCGCTTGCAGCCTGAATCTCGATGAAATTCCTGTATAGCGGGTCATCGACGCTCAATTTTGCGAGAGCTAAATCCGTATAACCTATTATGACAGTCAGCATATTGTTGAAATCGTGCGCAACGCCGCCCGCAAGCAGTCCGACCGCTTCCATTTTCTGCGATTGCCGGTACTCCGCTTCGATGCTGTCCCGATCATCCTCCGCCTGCTTCTTTGCCTTCATTTGTTCGATGTTATTCAACGCAAAAGCGAGGTCGTTCGCCAGTTCTATAAAAAGCGATTGTTCTTCCTCGTCTACAGTTTGTTCCCCTCTCACGGAAACCGACAGATATCCATAAGTCCTCTCATTATATCGAATTCGGGCTAACATCGCCTTGTAGTGCAGAAAATTATTGACAGCAGGACATTCTACGCAAATTTTATTGCGGTCAGAGATAATATTAATATCCTTTTCAAACAACGCCTCATCGCAGCATGGGGGAAGAATGCCAATTTTTAAATTCTGCTCGATAGGACCAAACGCATCTCCGAGGCCCATCGCCGACCAGTATTTGGGTTTTCCCGTATCATCAATCAATATGATCATAACCTCGTTATAGCCTCTGCGTTCCACCAGGATGTTGCATGTTAGTTGAATGATTGTCTCAGCATCTTTCTCATTTATGATCACTTTATTCACATCGCGAATCGACCGAATAACCCTGTTTAAATGAGCTATTATTTCCTCGGCCTTCCTGCTCTCCGTGATATCCCTCGCAGAAAAAAGCGCCCCTATAATTTGCCCCTCGCTGTTTCTGAGCCCTCTGCACCACCATCCCAACAGCCGCTTTTCTCCATCCCTGCGTCTCTGCCGGTTTTCCACATATAAAAGATCTTCTTCTCCCTCAAAAAGTGGTTTTACAATTCCATATACATCCGTTTCATCCTCAAAATAATATTTCGCTTCCTTTCCGATTACATCATCTCCGAAATACTTGATCCCCGCCCGGTTCGCCCAGGTGTATACCTTGTTATTGTCAACTTCCATTATTATATCCGGGACAGCCGAGAGAATCGCTTCCTGACGGGAGGACAAAGCCTTGAGCTCTTCCTCCGCTTGCTTCCGTTCGGAAATGTCCATAATGTTTCCAGACACACGAACCACTTTGCCGTCTTTTATATGCGGCCTGCCTATAGCGCGTACCCAGATGCGCTTACCGGTTGCTTTGATAAATTCAAGCTCTATGTCATACGGCACTCCCTTCTCAACCGCGTCCTTGAAGGCTTTCTCGATGATCGGAACGCTTTCGGGTGTAAAAAAAGATATTAGATTTTTAGGGTCACTGGGACTATGGTTTTTCCCGACCCCATAGATTTCATATACTTCATCTGTCCAGCTGGCGCTATTAGATGTTACATCGTAATCCCACCCTCCGATTTTCGATATAGCTTGTGTTTCTTTGAGCAGTTGATGCGCTTTCAATAATGCCCGCTCCGCTTGTTTTCGCTTCGTCAGATCATGGATCATCCCAAGAACTATAACCTCATTTTTAGAACCCAGCGTCACAGTGCTGATTTCGACGTCCAGGATGCGGCCATCTTTTGTTTTTATCTGAGTCTCATATTGATTTGGAATCTGGATCCCATTGACTCTATCCTGATATCTTTTATTAACTATCTGACGGCTAAAATCTGTCAATAGCCAATCAAAGTCAAAATCCTCGGATGTCAGCTCTTCAAATGTGTACCTTGTCAATTCCGAGAACCTCGGATTGACATATTCGTAATGTCTTCCGCGCATAAGGTAGATTCCATCGAACGCATTCTCCACCAGGCTGCGAAATTTACTTTCACTCTCCTGCAGTGCTTCTTCCGCCTGCCTTCCAATCTTTAATGCATAAGCCTCATGCAGGGCGTGCTGAACTGCGGACGGGAGCCTTCCCATCCTGTCCTTAAGGACATAATCGGTCGCTCCCTGCTTAAGAAGGTCAACAGCGACATCCTCCCCCATCGTGCCGGAGACGCAGATGAAAGGAATATCGGGGCGGATATCCTTTGCATGACGGAGCGCTGAAGGTGCGTTGAAAGCCGGTAATTTATAATCCGAAAGAATTACATCATATGCGTTGTTTTTAATAGCCGAAACGAACCCTTTCTCGTTGTCGAGAATGTCCATCTTGAGGCCGTACCCCGCTTCTTCAAGGATTTCGCGAATTAATTCAGCATCCTTCGGCTCATCTTCAAGACAAAGAACCCGCAGCGGTCTCTTCTCTTTGGATTTTCTATTCATCTGATATTTTCACCTCAGGCGGTTTTTCATTGATGATCGCCCAGAAAACCCCCAATAGCTTTATCGCTTGGAGAAATTCCGAGAAATCGACAGGCTTTACGACATAGGCATTCACCCCAAGCTCGTAGCTCCTGATCAAATCCTGTTCTTCGCGCGAAGATGATAGAATGACAACGGGAAGCAATTTCAGCGAAGGGTCGCCGCGAACCGCACTTAGCACTTCGAGTCCGTCCATCCGCGGCATCTTGATGTCCAGCAGCAGGACAGCCGGAAGTCCCGGCGAGCGAAGCTTGAACTTCCCCTCCCTCCGCAGATATTCCATCGCCTCCACGCCGTCCTTCACAACCATAACCTCGTTCGCAAGGTTGTGCTCGGATAATGCCTCGAGCGTCAGCTCGACATCCTTCGGATTATCCTCCGCAAGCAGGATTTTTTGCAGTTCGAACATCACACCTTCTCCTTTCGTTTGGGTAGAGAAAAATAAAATATTGCCCCTTCATTTAGTTTTGCCTCCGCCCATGTCCGCCCGCCATGACGCGCTATGATGCGGCGGACGTTGGCAAGACCCACCCCGGTCCCTTCAAGTTCTTCCGTCGGATGCAGCCGCTGAAAAACACCGAACAGCTTATGGACATATTTCATGTCGAACCCGGCCCCGTTGTCTTTGACAAAATAGATAATCTCATCATCCTTCTCTTCAACCCCTACCTCGATCCTGGCTTTCTTTCTGGTGCTTGTGAACTTTACCGCGTTGCCCAGCAGATTCGCCCAGACGAGCTTCAGCATCGAATGATCACCGTGAACCGGCGGCAGGGCCGGAATAATCCACTCGATCTTTCGTTTGCTCGTATCCTGCTCCAGTTCTTTCAATGCCTCTTTGAGAATTATGTTCACATCCAGGTCTTCCTGGCGCATTTCCTGGCGCCCGGTCCTGGAAAACTCCAACAGGTCGTCTATCAATATCCCCATCTGGCGCGTTGAATCGGCTATATTGTTTATATAATGCCGGCCTTTTTCCGGCAGAGACTCCTCAAAACGCTTCTTCAGAAGGTCCACGAAACCGCTCATATGCCGTAGCGGGGCGCGAAGATCATGCGAAACGGAATATGAAAAGGCTTCCAATTCCTTGTTTGCCGCCTCCAATTGCGCGGTCCGGTCAAATACACGTTGTTCCAGCTCCTCGTAGAGCCTGTTTAGCTCTTCCTCGGCTCGCTTTCGCTCGGTGATATCCCGCAGGATAACATGGATAGCATTTACACCGCCCCATTCAAAAGGCGCTGCCGTCACTTCAACGTCAACAGCGCCTCCATCCAGGCGGACGATCTTTTCCTCGATCGGGGGAATCGGCTTGCCCTGATTCACCAGCAAGTGAATACGCTCGCGGAATTTCTCGTGGTAATCCGGGTGGAACAAATCGAACTGGGACTTGCCAAGAAGTTCCTCTATTCTCTTAGCTCCAAAAAGATTCAAACAGGCTTTATTCACCAGTATAACTTTATCTTCATGGGTGACCAAAATCGCGTCAGGCGCATGTTCAACCAGGCTGAGGTAGCGTTCCTTGCTTTCGAGCAGCTCTTCAATAGCCTGCTTACGCTCAGTAATGTCTCTTCCTTCTCCGAGTATGGAAACGGGATTCCCTCTTTCATCCCGGATGAGGCTGAACTTGTTTTCGGACCAGAAAGTCGAACCGTCCTTACGGTAAAACTCAAGTTCAAGGCTGCGAACGAAAGAATAAGAAGGATCCTCTTTAGTCCTCGCCATTTCCTCCTGGAATACTGCCATCCCTTTTTTATATGATTCGGGAGTAAGCTGTTTTTTAAGCGGCAGCTTTTCGATCTCTGCGGGGGTATATCCCCTTAATTTTTCGACCGACGGACTGCTGTAGATAGTCTTGAGGTTCAAATCCATTAGCCATACTGTATCGTTCATATGATCCGCTAACATCCGGTATCTTGCTTCGCTCTCCTTTATCTCCTCGGCGGCCAGAACTTGCTCCCTGTAAAGGTTCATTGTTTGCTGGCGCCAGAATAAACCGATGACCCCTCCGGCCCCCGCCAGCAACGCTGTGACGAGAATGATGGTAATCCAGAGCCTCTCCCTGACCGGCGCATAAACCTCCGATGTATCCATCCGGGCAATAAGAAACCAGGGCGAATTCGGGACCGGCTCGATATAAGCAATCACCGGCACACCTCGGTAATCTTTGCCCTCCATAATCCCTTCATAGCCAAGTGCAGCGCGAACAGCCGGCATATCCGTCCTGGAAAGTGGAATACGCAGGATAAGAGCGCTGTTTTTTCGGAACCGGAGCTCGTTCAGAAAAACGGCTTCGTTTCCTTCTCTGCGGACTAATAATGTTTCCGCCGTATTGCTCGGGGCGGGCCAACGCTCGATCAGGGGATAGAGATACTTTTTCGGATCAATGCGAAGGACAAGAGCACCCAGGGGCTGGCGATTATACTGTTCGTCATATATCGGAACAAGCACGGCAAGGCGAATAGGGCGATTCGGAGCCTCGCGGTGGAAATCGAGGAAGGTAACCTTTCCCGAACGAAGAATCTCAGCGGTGTTTTTTGCGAAAAGCTCGATGGTCGGCTCTTCAGGCGTTTCGGGAACCGATATCCGTTCTCTTCCCTGCCTATCTACTATAAACACCCTGTCATAATAATATGCTGCCTGAATTTGACTCAACCAAATTTTAAGTCTGCTTCTCGAATCTTCATTATCGGGTCCTTCGAGAAAGTTTCTCACCCGTATGCTGAAGTTAAAATTTTTACAAAAAACCGCTCCATCCCCCAACCGTTCCTTCCGCCATTGAACAATTTGGCTGGCCTTGAGATCCGCTATCGCCTTGAGCTGTTGTTCAATTCCTATCCTGTGGGTTTTTTCAAAATTTTTATAATATGAAAAACCGGCTGCAATAATGCCGATCGAGAGGAGCGCCAAAACGATGATTAAAACATTTCTTGACAGCTTGCGGGGAAACAACATCTTAATAACCTTCAATCCCTCACAATTTCTTCCCGGAATCCTGAATAATTCTGTATCAGCTGTTCCGAGGGCACTTTAATGCCTGATCGGCAGCTTATTGCGCTTTAAAGTAAGTTTTTTTAGAAATTATTCAATAACCTTCGGGATATCAGCCTCTACTGATTTCATTATAATTATAATCTTTTTAGTTATGAATGTCAAATATTGTAAAAGAATAAACCATAATATAGAAAGAGTCAGGTGAGGATTATTATTTCAAAATAAAAAACCCGAGAAATCGAGTCTCGGGTTTGTAATTTGAACCTGAATTATTACTGCATTCTGTCGCAACTATTTCGGTAGATCCTTCAGGCAGAGGAACCAGTCGAGGCATACATATCCATCGCCTGCGCCGGCAAACCTCTCCGCCGCCTGTCCGCATGAACCCGGAGGCGGAATGATGACCTTGTCGCCGGGACGCCAGTCCGCAGGCGTTGCAACCTTATACTTATCTGATGTTTGCATCGCGATAATAAGACGCTTGATCTCGTCGAAGTTCCTGCCGTTCGACAGCGGGTAATAAACCAGAGCTCGGATTTTGGATTCCGGGTCAATGAAGAACACGGCGCGCACTGCCTGGGTATTGCTCGCTCCCGGCTGAACCATACCGAACTTTTTTGCCACTTCCATTGTAAGGTCTGCGATCAAGGGGAACTTGACCTCCATATTCTTCATCCCGTTCCATTCGATCTTTTCCTTGATCGTTCGGAGCCAGGCGATGTGGCTGAAATGGCTGTCGATCGAAAGGCCGATCAATGCCGTATTGAGCTGCTTGAATTCTTCTTCCATTTTCGCGAAGGTCATAAACTCCGTCGTGCAAACCGGCGTGAAGTCCGCGGGATGGCTGAAGAGAATGACCCATTTCCCCTTGTAATCGTCAGGGAACTTAATCTCACCTTGCGTCGTAACTGCCTTGAATGAAGGCGCGGTTTCCCCGATCAGCGGAATGCGCGGGGCTTCCTGGTTCTGTTTTGTTTCTTCGTTCATATGTTTCTCCTTTTTTTCAATAAAGTGACTGTGATTTCAATTTTAATTTTAACTTGTCGCTTTGACCCGTTCTTCTTGCGATAGGGCTGCCAAACGCCTAACCTCATCAGTGCTCAACCCAAGTCCCTCAGCCACTCTTTGTCCATAGTCCGGATCCGCTTTGTAGAAGAGAGCGGTTTGCCTCAGCTGGAGACGCTTCTGAGCATTTTTGAGATGTGAAACAATATTGCCGATCAAATTTTTTCGATCCGTGTCTGTCATAACTTTCCGGTAAAGGTCGCCAGACTGAACGAAGTCCACATCACCAAGTTGATATGCATGACGCGCCGCCATACCGGCGATATCAACGGCAGGCGGAGTAAAATCCGGATCAGGAGAAGGACCACCAAAACTGTTCGGCCAATAATTCGGCCCGCCTCCCCCGTTATTGTCAAAACGCATCGCTCCATCCCGCTGATAGCTGTTCATTGTGCTTGCTTTCGGAGCATTGACCGGCAGAAGGTGATAATTGGGTCCGAGTCTGTGACGGTGTGTGTCGTGGTAGCTGAACAAACGCCCTTGCAGCATTTTATCCGGCGAGGGACCGATGCCTGGAACGAAATTGCCTGGGGAAAAAGCAGCTTGCTCAACCTCCGCGAAGTAGTTTTCCGGATTCCGGTTAAGCACCAAACGTCCAATTGTTATTGGAGGAAAATCGGAGTGAGGCCAGATCTTTGTTATATCAAAAGGATCGAAGCGATAGCTTTTCGCCTGTTCCGGCGTCATTATCTGGACTTCGAGACGCCAGGATGGAAATTCTCCTTTCGATATCGCATCGTGTAGGTCGCGGGTTGTGCAATCAGGATCAATGCTGCGCATACGGTCTGCTTCCTCTCCCGTGAAGTTTTGAATTCCCTGTTCCGTCTTAAAATGAAGTTGGACCCAGTAATAATCACCTTTCTTGTCGTACCACATATAAGTGTGGCTGCTATATCCGTTCATATTCCGATAACTGCGAGGTGTGCCTCGATCAGAAAAGAGAATGGTCACTTGATGGATGGATTCGGGAGTCAAAGAGAGAAAATCCCAGAACATGTCCGGATCCTTCAAGTTTGTGGCTGGATTTCGCTTCTGAGTATGAATAAAATCGGGGAATTTCATAGGGTCTCTTATGAAGAAAACCGGCGTATTGTTTCCAACCATATCGTAATTGCCTTCTTCGGTATAAAACTTGATCGCGAACCCCCGAGGATCCCGTTCGGAATCCGCAGACCCTTTCTCGCCCCCGACTGTGGAAAACCTCAGGAAGACATCCGTGCGCTTTCCTACTTCTGATAGGAATTTCGCAGAAGTGTATTTTGAAACGTCCTGGGTAACCTCAAAATACCCATAAGCACCTGCCCCTTTGGCATGTACTACGCGCTCGGGAATGCGTTCCCGGTCGAAATGCGCGAGCTTCTCGATCAGGTGAACATCCTGTACGAGCACTGGTCCCTTCTTGCCTGCGGTCACTGAATTCAGATCATCTTCGACCGGCATTCCGAAACCAGTTGTTAATGTTTTCTTTTTGTCTTTCATAAAATTGTCTCCTTTTAAAAAATTATATCCGGTTGGACTGTTTATCCTTTTCTTTCAAGCATCGCCAACAGAGGCCCCTGACTTCCACTTGCGCTTTTTCCACACTTCCAAAAGTTTTAACCGTCTCTGGAATTCTGATTCTATCAAGCTCATCGCTGTAAAAATCGTGCATTGCCCCGCATTTCCGGCAAATAAAATGATGATGGGGTTTTAAATTCGCATCAAAACGTGTTCTTTCACGGTGAGAACCAAGAGTTTCAATCAATCCTAGATTGTTAAAAAGCCACATTGTTCTGTAAATCGTGTCAAGCGACACCGTCGGAACCCTTTCCCGGACCCCTCTGTAAACGGTCTCTACATCAGGGTGGTTTTCTGAATCTGCAATTTCCCGAAAAATCTCCATCCTCTGTGGAGTTAGCCTAATGCCCAAAAGCGTCAGCTTAGATCTAAAGCTTTTAATTTCTTCAGATATCAATGCATTGTTCATACTATTCTCATACTCATTTAGATAGGAATTATTCCTAATAAGGAATTATTCTTATTTAAAATTTCGCTGGTCTGAATGATTATGAATAAGGAAAATACAAGACCCCATGGATTTGATCCCACGGGGTCTTGCAACAAACCAGCTCAATGTTCGGCTGATGTTCGCTGCCTGAAATTCATACATCAGTTCCGCTGCATCAAAAAGAAAACATACCCATAGTAAGCGGAATGCTTTCGATATATGTCGATCTCTAACTGGATAGACTCGATAACCTCAAGCTTCTCTGGTTCTGCGGCATATTTCTCTCGGAATGATTGAAGCCGTTTCTCTAAAGGGCGATAGTAGGATTCCAGCCAGGCCGATTCCGGCAGTGTGAAATGCCCGATGATTTTATACCCGGCATCCCTTATCACCTGAAGATTCGCTTCTATATCAGTCATAAAAGAACACTCCTGAGCGAGGAAATCCCGGCATTCCTGAGGCGGATTGGATTTAAACCAGGCTATATCGGACACTGCCATCAATCCGCCCGGCTTCAGCAGCGAACGAAAAGCCTCAAGCCCCTTGCGGAATCCGATAATGAAAATCGCTCCTTCAGACCAGATCAGATCGAAGGAACTATCATCCAGCCGCAGGTCGCGCATATCTCCAAGCTTGACCTGGATTTTCTCCGAAACGCCTTCTGCCTCAGCCCTGCGCTGCAATTCATCCAAAAACGGTTGATGGTTATCCACCGCCAGGATTCTCGAATCGGTGAGCTTTGCCAGCTGAATTGTCTGAGCGCCGTTCCCGCAGCCGATATCCAGTATATTGATCTTCGCGGAACCGCGATCATCGTTGCTTATTGTCTTTGCAGAAAGCAGGATACTTAATGCTTTTTTCGTCGAAGCTTCATCTCCGGGGCCAAGGCGAGGCAGTGAAGAATCGAAAATCTTATAAAAGAACTCCATTTGTTCTTTTTCGTTCATCGTCAGTTTTTCCTATATAATTTTTATAGACATTGTTTTTTGTGAAAATGCATGCACAAAAAGTCAGTTTCAGTTTTTGTGAATTTAAAAAGATGTAGAAGCCGCATGGACAAACTTGCACATGGCGTGGAATTCAGCCATGCGCGATGTTATATCGCTTAACAGTGCGCGACTTCTATTACAGGACTATAACCATACGCGTAGATTTTAGATAATCCGCCCTGCCCTGTCAAGTCTGCCTGTCAGAAATATGGCTGATAATATAAAGCCGGTTTCAATCCCCCGTCGGGACTACTGTCGCCGCCTCGATCATGAGCACAACCGTACGCTTGGGAGCGCGGGTTTTATGGACAATTCCACGCGGCACGAGTATTCCCTGCATCGGCGCCAGTTCAAACGTTTTTTCTTCCAAATCCAGCAGCAGATTGCCCTCAAGAACAAAAAAGAACTCATCCTCCAATTTATGGCTGTGCCAGTGGAATTCCCCTTCAAATACCCCAAGGCGCACTACACAATCATTGACTTGTGAAAGGGACTGATTCCACCACGGGCTTGTGCCTTCCCTGACCAATTTGGCTGTATCTATCGGGACGAGGGGCTCAAACTTGATATCGGTATTAATCGAATACTCCATTAAGACTCCTTTTTTCTTCCATTATAAATTAAACGGATTGTTGGCCAAATAAAAAGCTGCCATATTCGTGTAGGCTTCGAAGGACTGCGGCGACAAACTTCATTCGGGTGCGTTTGCATCAGCCGGAGCAGCAGATCACTGCCTCTGAATCATTCCCGCTCGGCTCGTTTTCCGCCGAAGCAATGGATTGTCCTCGTGCCCGCAATGAATTCCCCCGCATGAGGGATATTCTTCGGGATATAATACTCTTCGCCTTCATTTACAGGAATCTTCTTGCCATTGATGATCAGCGTGTACCTACCCTGAAGGACGACGAAATATTCATCGAATGTATGAACATGCTCCTCTGACTTTCCATCCGTCTCGCAAACCCAATATGCCATCTGCTTGTCGTCAACACCGTCATAAACCCAGCCCTTGATGCCCCTGGATTGAGATTTCGAAGCGATGGAGTTCTCCGAGGTCTTCATAAATTCGGGAAAATCTTTCACATCTGCTCCTTTTGCATAGCTTTAAGCCTGTTTGTCGTACAATCTTATAGAATATAGTAATAGATTAAAAAGAAAAAAATAAGCTTCCACCGGATAGCTGTGAAATAGGAGCCCCAAACTTCTAAATGTTAGCCGGAGTATCACCGGGCTATTAATCAGGGCGATTTAGAATAACATTTTAAAAAATATCAGCAAAACCCCGGTCTGTTTTCAGGACGCCTGATCAGCGGCGCGTCATCGCCCATGTGGCGGTATCCGGCTGTTCGGGCTTATGATCGAATCCATACGTGCTGTCTTGCAATCTTCAGTAAATCGAACCACAGGACGCAGACCAACCCAGCCCCAAGGCTGAGGATTAGATCCGTCGCGTGGAGCGGTGCGAAGTGAAACAGCCGCTGCGCGAAGGGAACAACGAGAATCGTCGCAAGGAAGACGCATGCGCCGAGGACGACCCATCGAAGCGCGGCGTTGGGAGCACTCAGCATCGCGAAGGCAGATTTTGTCCAGGACCGATTGACGAGTATGATGACGACGAAGGCCACGACCAGGGTTGTGAACATCAGTGCGCGGGCAGCCTCGGCGGAATGGTCAGCGCGGGATATCAGGAAGACGCCTATGCAGACAGCGAGAACGCTGAGCCCCTGCATCACCGCGAGCCCGATTGTCCGCATCGAGAAGAGCCGCTCATCCGGCCTCCTGGGCGGCCGCTGCATCACGTTTGCCTCGGCATCCTCGGCCTCGAAGATGAGGGAGCACGAGGGGTCGATGATCAGCTCCAGGAAGACGATGTGAACCGGCAACAAGAGGAGCGGCCAGTCGGCGAAGAATATCGGAATCATCGACAGCCCCGCGATGGGCACATGCACCGCCAGGATGAAGGCAATCGCCTTCTTGATGTTGTCGAAGATACGGCGGCCAAGACGAATGGCCGCGACAATGGACGAGAAGTCATCATCCAACAGCACAAGTGACGCGGATTCGCGGGCCACATCCGTTCCGCGACCGCCCATGGCGATGCCGATGTGCGCTGCCTTCAGCGCCGGGGCGTCGTTGACCCCGTCGCCGGTCATTGCGACGATCTCCTTGTTTGCCTTCAGAGCGGTGACGATGCGCAACTTCTGCTCGGGAACAACGCGGGCAAAGACCTGCACATCCCGAATCCGTTGAGTAAGATCCTCGTCCGACATTCGGTCGAGCTCGGGCCCGGTTATAACTGTCTCGTAATTTGAAAATCCTGCCTGGCGGGCGATGCTCTGGGCGGTCGCGGGATAGTCACCTGTAATCATCACTACGCGCACCCCGGCGGCCTGACACTCAGCGACCGCGGCAGGCACGGTTGACCGCAACGGGTCCTCGAACCCAAGCAAACCGACGAGCTCGAGCGAAAGGTCGTGATGCTCCTCAGGAAGGTTTCCCATGCACGTGACTCCCCGCGCGACGCCGAGAACTCGAAAACCCTGTGACGCCAGAGTCGCCACATTCCGTGACAGCGACTCTTGCTGCGCCGGCGTAAGGTGGCAAAGATCCGCGATGGCCTCCGGCGCGCCTTTCGCCGCAACCACCACCTCGTCGTCATTCCCGGTATACCAGGCATGGCTCACCGCAAGCAGGCCGGGGGTCAACGGGTATTCTCGTACCAGCGACCAGCCCGGATGCAGATGCTCCGTATCTTTGATCAGCTTGTCTCCTGCCTTATGCAGCGCCCGTTCCATTGGGTCGAATGGGTCGCGCTTGCTCGCCAGGATTGCGTTCTCTAGGAGGCTGTGCAAATCCTCCGGGAGCGAGCCACGGAGCTTCGCGAGGTCGATGGAGCTGCCGGACACGGCGAGCTGTCGCAGGGTCATCAGGTTCTGCGTGAGCGTGCCCGTCTTGTCGACGCATAGTACTGTGGCGGCCCCCAGCATCTCGACCGCCGGCATCTGCCGCGTGAGCACGTTGCTGTGAGATATCCGCCAGGCGCCCAGCGCCAGAAAGACCGTCAGCACGACCGGAAACTCCTCCGGAAGCGTGGCCATTGCCATCGCAATACCGGCGAGGAAACCCTGCTTCCAGACGTCGGCACCGCCTCCGCGCGTGAACCCAAAAGCCACAACCACGAGCGCGCAGGCCATGAGCCCCACAATAGCGAAGATACGAACCAGGCGCCCCGTCTCTTTCTGCAGAAGGGTCGGTTCCGGCTCGATCTGCTCCAGCGCCTTGCCGATCTTGCCGAGCTCTGAACGCAGGCCTGTGGCAACAATCTCGGCTATGCCTTGTCCGGCGGTGATCAGCGTTCCGGAGAACACCGAGGGCAGGTCGTCACCACCCGGGCTGTTAAGTGTCCACGCTTCGACCGACGGAACCTTCCTGACCGGAACGGACTCTCCAGTCAGCAACGACTCATCCGTCGAAAGGTTGATCCCTCTCCGCAGAAGACCATCCGCGGGGACGCGGTCGCCCTCGCAAAGGACAACGAGGTCGCCGGTTACCACTTCGCGCCCCGCAATACGCCGTTGCATGCCATCACGAATGACGAGAGCCCGGGGGCTTGACAGATCCCGCAGCGCCTCCAATGCCCGTTCCGTGCGCCGCTCCTGGATGATGGTGATGGCCATAACCACGAACACGAAGCCGAGCAGCATCAGGGCATCGCCCGGCTCGCCCATGAGGAGGTATAAGCTTCCCGCAGCGACCAGCAGGAGGAACATTGGCTCACGAGCAACCTCGAGGCCGATGGTCAACAGGCTCCGCTTCTTCTGCGTGGGAAGCTCGTTCGGCCCCTCCGCTTGCATTCGCGCGCAGGCGTCCTCTTCACTGAGTCCGAGAAGCCCGCCGAGATCAAGAACGGTTCTGATAGCCCGCGCACCCTTGATCGGCATCTTGCTCGTGTTCTTTTTTTGTTTGCTCATAATTCCTCCAAGTGTCCTGGTTCAGCTGGAGATGGAATAGTCCCGCTTTTTCCTGGTGAGTGCGATAGCGGTGCTCATCCTATTGTTTCGCCCTTAGGGCGGGGATTTTTAGGCATAAGGGATATCTAAAGTTACGGGCGCGGGAGATGTTCCCACGCCCCATCATCCTTGAGATGATCCCACTGGATTATCCCTCGGCGGGTTGCTTCCCTGCAGAGCCCGACTCCGTTTCACCCGGCCGGTTCAGATTACGGAAGCCGCGGCGGATTGTCAAGATCGCTTTCTTCTCCAACTCTGGCCGCCTGGCGTCTCTGCTTGCGCTCCTACCTGGCAACCTCTGACATAGTGAATGTGCATCGAATCTGACTTTCTCGCATGCAAACCAAACCTACCCAAATATGTACTTGAACTTCTGTCATAAATTGCTATATATTAACCATGAGTAACGAACAATGAGGCGATGAAACCGAAGGTCAAGATGAACCGGTTGACATTGGAAGAAACAGTGCAATACCTGAAAATGGACAAGCCTGTGCTCTACGACTCATCTGTAAGGGAAATATACCCGTGTATATGAAGGGCAAAGAGTGGCTGTTCGACACAGAGAAGTTGGATTCGTGGATTTAAGATGAGAATAAAAGAACACTGGAGGCCGAAACCAAATGGGAAAAAAACTAACTGTTGAAATTCTCCGCCAAGAAGCAGCCATATTCGGGAAGGTTGAATCACTGCACTCTGAACCTGCTTTGTACGGTGTGACAGATGGGAAAGCAGTGGGGACATATCTTGAACATAAGTTTATGCGCTATCTCCAGGAGCGGTACGATTTTGCTGAAGGTAATTCAGCCAAAGGGATTGATTTTCCTGGACTGGGTGTCGATCTTAAAGTAACTAGCATCAAACAACCTCAGTCATCATGTCCGTTCAAGTCCGCAAGACAGAAGATATTTGGCTTAGGATATGCCCTTCTCGTTTTTATCTACGAAAAATCGGATGACAATGAAAACAGAACGGGGTGCCTGAATATTCTTCACACCATTTTTATTGTTGCTGAAAGAACTGCTGATTACCAGACAACAACGGGAATTCAGCGCATCTTGGACAACAAGGGAAACGAAGACGACCTTCTTGCCTTCCTCGAAGAACGCATGTTGCCAGTTGACAGCATAGAAGCCCAAAATATTGTTGAGGAAGTCATGAAGAAACCACCAGAGATTGGCTATTTGACCATCTCTAATGCTTTGCAATGGCGGTTACAGTATCGTCGCGTTATCGAAAAAGCGGGTGAGGTCGATGGGATAATCAGGGTGTTATAGTCAGATGAAAAACAGACGCAATAAGACCACAGCTATGACAGAATTCGGGGACTGGCAAACTCCTTTCGATCTGGCAGAGCGTATATGTACGCTTGTATCCCAACGAATAAGGCCGAGCCTAGTCCTGGAGCCAAATTGCGGAAGAGGCGCATTCCTCCGAGCGGCTACATTTTCATTCCCTGAAGCCACACGATTATTGGGCCTTGACATAAATGCGGACTATGTTCGAATGGCCAGATCCATTAACAACAACGCTCTGGAAATTATCCACGGGGATTTTTTCATTCATGACTGGAAGCGCTATTTGAATGAATCGGCGGGTCCCATCCTCATCATCGGAAATCCTCCTTGGGTTACAAACGCGGAGTTGATGCGAATCGGTAGTCTGAATGTTCCTAAGAAGTCCAACATCAATGGCTTTAAAGGGATAGACGCCATCACTGGAAAGAGCAATTTCGATATATCGGAGTGGATGTTAATTAGAGAAATAGAGGCATTACAGGGTAAGGATGCTTTATTGGCAATGTTATGTAAAACAACCATTGCCAGAAAAGTCGTCACTTATGCATGGAAGAAAGGTTTGCTTTTCACTGATGCCGAAATCCGAGAAATTAATGCACAGCGGCATTTTGGCGTTGCGGTTGATGCTTGTCTAATGCTTATTCGATTTCACCCTGATTCAGACAATGACAATAGCCATTGCCATGTCTTCGATTCGCTGGATGCCAGTGAGCCGTCCTATAAACTTGGATTGCGCAATGACAAACTTGTCTCGCGGGTTGATATAGTTGATAAATATTCCAAGTTGATTAATGGCAACCATCCTGTTTTCTGCTGGCGGTCTGGGATAAAACATGATTGTTCAAATGTAATGGAATTGAAGGCTCTCCCCGATGGACGTTTCATGAATGGTCTCAATGTGTATGTTGATATCGAGCTTGACCTTCTCTTTCCAATGCTAAAGAGCTCTGACTTGGCAAATGGGAAGATTGAATCTATTCATAGATTCATGCTTGTTCCACAGCGAACCATTAGCTGCAACACGGAATTCATCGCCGCTTCATATCCCAAAACATGGAAATATCTTCAGTCGCATGCAGACCTTCTTGATAAGCGAAAGAGTGCAATATATCGTGGCAAGCCGAAATTTTCGATCTTTGGTGTTGGAGAGTACTCATTCACACCTTGGAAGGTGGCCATTTCCGGATTATATAAGAGTTTGATGTTCAGGGTCATCGGTCCGTATAAGGGGAAACCTGTTGTCTTTGATGATACCTGCTATTTTCTTGCATTCAGATCAGAAGAAGAATCCCTTTTAGTCAAGGAATTATTGGAATCAAAGGTTTGTACAGAAATATTGGACGCATTCATATTCTGGGATTCCAAACGACCTATAACAAAGGATATTCTCACCTTGATTGATCTTCAGGAAATCGCACGCTTCCTCGGATGCGAAAAAGCATTTGGAAAAATGTTTGCTCACCATCTCACAGTAAAGCAAACCGCTCTATTCTGAGGTAGTCGCAACCAAGTCCTCCATGGCATATCGTCTCACGTCAACTGAATTCTCATGCCCCGTCTATGAAATACTCCCTAGCAGGGATGGCGTAGCGCATGACCTCCATACATCTGCTGGACTATAAGACGTTGGATTGCTGCACCCGCTTGTGATGAAATAGGCGACTTGGTACCCTTTAAAAATGGGTAAAGGTGATGATAGCTGCCACGTCTTATTCGTCTCCGTATTCTTCAAGCACGATTTGCCCTATTTCGAGTATCATTCGACTGGCCGGATGCAACTGAGCTGTTAAACAAGGCAACTCGAAAAAAAGAACTAGAGAATCTCAAAAACACATTTTCACTAAGCACGCTTGAACTCCCAGGCTTAGGCTTTACTCCATCGGAACGCTTCGAAGCGGAGAATCGGGAAGGATGTGCGGGTAGCGTAAGTGAGCACTGGTTCGGTGGAAACGACAAGACCACGAATGGTTCGTCTCAAGGGATTTCGAAGTAACTAAGAACCGCCGAAGTCAGAGGATTGAAATCTGGCTCCCCAGGACGGACTTGAACCGCCAACCCTTCGGTTAACAGCCGAACGCTCTACCGATTGAGCTACTGGGGAGCGTCAATCATAGCGTAAGAGATATTATTCAATAATGCTTTAAAGTCAAGAAGTTTGAAAAAAAGGAGTCGAAGAAAATGAAATTTTCCCCAAATTAAAATCACAGATTGATGGATGGTAGTAAAAAAATCATTCCTTAAATGAAGATATTAAAGAAATGCTTCTCATTTTGCAGAACCCTTCGGATTTACAGAAATGCTTCGCATTTTACAGAAATGCTTCGCATTTTACAGAAATGCTTCGCATTTTACAGAAATGCTTCGCATTTTACAGAAATGCTTCGCATTTTCAGCTGCCGCTCCAGGAAACCACCCCGGGCATGACGGCATTTTTTTGTGGGAGTGGGCCACGACCCGCGATAAAAAATGTTTTTCATTCCCTGTGTTACTTCGAAGGGGAGACTACGGGGAATCTTCGTATTAGTGTATTTTTCTGGAGCAAGTGCCCTAAAGGGACACTTGCTCCCGCCAAGACGAAGGCTTGAATCGGCCTGAAAGACCTCAAACGAAGATGCCCAGCGGTAGCCCTTCGAAGCAGCTCCGAGCATGACAATCTTTTTTATTTGCTGCCGCTCCGGGAAGCCACCCTGGGCATGACACTCTTTTTTGATGCCCGGTCGCATCCCCTTCGAAGAATACCTGGTATGACAGTCTTTATTGGCAGATTTTACCGAGGACGGCGGGTCTGGAGGCTCCTGTGGCGGAAGGGAGGTTGCCGGGATTGCCGTGGATGGTTTCGTTCGCGAGGATGGCGAAGCCTATCGCTTCTTTAGCGTCGGATGAGATGCCGAGCTGGTCGGATGTAAGGATTTCGAGGTGCGGGAGCCTTTGTGCAAGGCCCTTCATTATGGCGTGGTTTTTCACACCGCCTCCGCTCGCTATCAGCCGGTCGGCCGGATGCAGGGGTTCCAACTGAAGTTCAATCGCCCTCGCAATCGTCTCCACCGTGAACGCGGCTGCTGTTGCGATTAAATCCTTGAAAGCGAGTTTCTCGCCCGCGCGCATAAGCCAGTCGGCGTATTCGCCTCCGAACTCTTCCCTGCCTGTGCTCTTCGGCGGCTCTTCCAGCAGGAAGGGATGAGCGAGCATCCGTTCGAGAAGCGCCGGGTCCGCGGTTCCCGAAAGGGCCGTTCCTCCGCCCTCGTCATGATGGAGCTTGTCGTCCGTGAAGCGGCGCATAAGGTTGTCGATAATCATATTGCCAGGGCCGGTATCAAAGGCAATCGTTTCAAGATCGGAGCCTCTGGGCGGGATGAACGTTACATTCGCGATTCCGCCGATGTTCAGGGCAATGTTGCAGAGCTTTTCATGCGTAAAAAGAATCCTGTCCACCAAAGGTATTAGCGGTGCTCCTTCGCCCCCCTCGGCGATATCGGCCGGGCGAAAATCACCGACGGTTATGATGCCGGTGCGCCGGGCGATCACGGACGGTTCGCCGATCTGGAGGGTCGCGCCGATATCGCGGCCGAAGAACCGCTCCGGTTTAGGAAGGTGATGAACGGTCTGTCCGTGCGAACCTATCAAGTCTATCTCCTCTGGCTTTTTTCCGGCCTTTCGTATCACTTCGAGCGCAGCCTCCGCGAAAGCCTCGCCGAGAAGGAAATTGAGCCGCGCGAGTTCATCAATACGGGCAGTCTCCGCATTTGAATTTTTAAGAATGAATTTTTTGAGATCCCCGGCATATGGAAGGGTGATGAATTCGATTATGGAAATTTTCGTCTTGGGTCCCGAGCCTTCGAGCGAGACGAGCGCCGCATCTATGCCGTCGAGGGATGTTCCGGCCATCAGCCCGACGGCGAGCAGCCTGTCTTTTTCGATAAGCTCTGCCAGCCGTTTCATCGGGATCAATCCTCGCTCACCTGTTCGAAAATTTCCTCCATCTCGAAGGCGAGGTCTTCGAACTCCTCGATATCGAACCTTCTCGGTGCCGCGAGCGGAGCCCTGATCCTCAATTCCGAAAGGCGCCCTGCCGCTTCGTCCAGCCTGTCCTGGGTCTGCGGGTTTTCCTCGCAGTATCTTTTGAATTTATCCACAGCATCGGACGCTTCTTCCATTTTATCGCAGATCAGCGCTGAATCCGCCCCGGCGAACAGCGCCTTGCGGGCGCGCTCGAAGAGCCAGCCCTCGGATTCCAAAGCCCCCATCAGCATATCGTCACTCACTGCGACACCGCTGAAGCCGCATCCGCGGCGGAGAAGCTCATAACATTCAGGGTTAAGCGATGAAGGGGCGGGATCCTTGAAGAGCGCCGGATACCGGCAATGCGCGATCATCACGAGATGCGGGCATTCGATCCGCTGTTTGTACGGGACGAGGTCGGCGATAAGAAATTCCTCTCCGTCCCGGGCGTCCACGGGAAGCGATTTATGGGAATCCGCCTTCGAACCGGACAAGCCCGGGAAATGTTTCAGACAGCCGATTACGCCCCCCTCGTACAATCCCGAAAGGTACTCCTTCGTCCAGTTTTTAACCTTTTCCGGCCCGGCATCGAAAGCCCTATCGCCGATGCCGTTGGAGGGGTCTTCGGAATATAAATCCGCGACGGGAGCGAAATTGATATCCATTCCTAACAGAGAGAGAATCCGGCCGGAGATATAGCCGAAATGAAACGGCAGCGTCTCATCCCCAGCAAGACCGATTTTCCCTGCGGAGGGGACAGCAGGCAAAAAATTATCCAGCCTGTTCACCCTGCCTCCCTCGAAGTCCACACAAATCAGAGGTGGATTATCCGAAAGTGTTTCCTTAATGCCTTCCACAAGCCCTGCAAGCTGCTCCGGGGAGATGATGTTTCTTTTAAATAAAGTTATGCCGCCAGGTGTATTTTTCCGTAAAAACGCGCGGAGTTCATCGGTCATCTCCGTGCCTGTGAAGCCGAGATTGAAAAAAAAGCCAGGGTTTGAATTGTTCATAATCATCGGAATTCCTCCGCAATCATATGTACTATCTGCATTCATAATAAGCCAACTCACAGAAAAATAAAGGAAAAAACAGGCAACCTTTTTTCACAAAAGATTGATATCAGAAATCGAAATATTAATGCCTGTCTTGCTTTTTTTCGCGTTAGTAAATAGAATTCCATCTATGAAGAAAAAAAATATTGATTCAAAAAAACAGCTTGCGGCTGAGAAGAAGCCGTTGACTGAAAAGGCGTATCTGCATTTCTTCCTGGCAATCATCTTTCCTGGGTTGGGACATCTGATTCTCGGCAAAAAGAAACGCGCGCTGGCTTTTGCCGTGTCAATTCTATTGCTGTTCATCGCCGGTCTGGCAATGAACGGTTATCTTCATCGTTTCGGCCAAAGACCTGGCTGGCTTGCCGTTCTCGCTGTCCTCGGATGTATGTCGACTGGACTGCCGTATTTCATAGCGCTCATCTTCGGGCTGGGAATCGGAGACCCGGGCAGCATAATGGAACCCTACGCCAATTATTTCATCATCGCAGCCGGCCTGCTAAATATTCTCGTCGCCCTCGACGCGATGGACATCGCCGCGGGAAGGAAGGACTGAAAAATGAAAAGCCATCTCTTTCTACTGCTGTTCTCGGCGTCCCTGATTTCCATCGTGATTGGCTTGATTTCGAAAGAAACGCCTAAAGAAAGGCTCCGGTTTGTTCTTGTGATGTTTCTATCGCTGGTTCTATTCACAATCGGGGCAGCCTGGATTATGTACCTGATAAACGGCTGAGGCTTCGACTGGTTCTTATGAACCGCAAATCCATATCCGCATTTTTCCTATACAATTTACCGCCATTCGCCTATGTTGCGCTCGTGTTCTATCTGTCTTCCCTGCCATCGTGGAAGATCAAAGCCGTCTCCTCAATTCCGGATTATCTCCTTCATTTCGCGGAATTCATGGTCTTAGCATGGCTTTCCATCAGATTCGCAAGAAATATAGGAAAAGGAACCGTCAACGGAAAGACATATACTATAACAATCATTATTCTGGCATTGTTCGCCATGAGCGATGAATGGCATCAGTCATTCGTCCCGGGCAGGTTCGCTTCTGTCCTGGATTTCAGCGCGGACCTTGCCGGAATCCTCGCCGGGGTTGGAATTTACCTACTGTTTTTAAGGTATAAAATGAATGGGAGATAATCCGCCCGGTTTTCCCGGTAAGTTGACAAAAAATGATATGCGATACATATTATTAATTGCGAAGGGAATGATAAAAAAGGATAAATTATGTGGGAATATTCCGAAAAAGTCCTTGAATACTTCCGCAATCCCAAAAATGTGGGTGAGATAGAGGACGCCACGGTTGTTGCCGAGGTCGGCTCGCTCGCCTGCGGGGATGCGTTGCGTTTATATCTTAAGCTCGATGAGAACGAAAAGATATTGGATGCGAAATTCACGACGTTCGGCTGCGGCAGCGCGATCGCGTCATCTTCGGCCCTCACCGAGATGATCATAGGCAAAACCCTCGAAGAAGCGAAGAAGATAACCGATAAGGATATCGCAAATTTTCTCGGCGGCTTGCCAGAGGCGAAGATGCACTGCAGCGTGATGGGCAGGGAAGCGCTGGAAGCGGCCATCGCAAAGTACCGCGGCGAGAAGGTTCCGGATTCCGAAGAAGATGAAGGGAAGATAATCTGCAACTGCTTTGCCATTACGGATAAAAAGATCGAAAGGGTTATCAGGGAGCATCAGCTGACGACGGTCGAGGAGGTTACGCATTTCACGAAGGCCGGGGGCGGATGCGGTAGCTGCGTGATGGAGATCGAGGATATTATCCGCCGTGTCCGGGGGGAAATGAAAGAAGAGGCAAAGGATTCCGGCAAACCGCGCCCGCTGAAAAAAATGACGAACATCATGAAAATGCAAAAAATCGAGGAGATCATAGTGAATCAAATCCGCCCGACGCTCCAGAAAGACGGCGGCGATATCGAGCTGATCGATATCGAAGGAAACATCGTCTATGTCGCCCTCGAAGGGACCTGCGCCTCGTGCAAAGCGGCGGATATCACGCTGACGCATTTCGTTCAGGAAAAACTGCGTGAATTTGTCTCGCCCGATATAATCGTCCAGGAGGCGTTGTACTGATGGAAGTTTATCTTGACAATAACGCCACGACAAAAGTGGCTGATGAAGTGGTCGAGGCGATGATGCCTTACTTCACGGAAAAGTGGGGAAACCCGAGCAGTATGCACTCGTTCGGCGGGAGCCTCGCGAAAGACGTGGAAGCGGCGAGGGAAAAAATCGCCGGCCTTCTCGGCGCCCATCCGGCTGAGATCGTCTTCACCTCCTGCGGCACCGAAAGCGACAATATGGCGCTCTTCGGCGTCCTTAATGCATCCCAGGACCCATCTAAACGTCATATCATTACTACAAAAGTCGAGCATCCGGCGGTGCTGGCGACAGCGCGCGAACTTCAGCGTCGGGGATATAAAGTTTCCTTCCTCGGAGTGGACGGAAAGGGAAGGCTCGACCTCGATGAGCTGAGAGACTCGCTTACGAGCGAGACTGCCATCGTTTCGATTATGTGGGCGAATAACGAAACGGGGACTATCTTCCCGATAGACGATATAGCTCACATAACGAAAGCCGCCGGTGTTCCGCTTCATGTGGATGCTGTCCAGGCAGTGGGAAAGATACCTGTCAATCTCACCAAGACCCCGGTTGATCTGCTTTCCGTTTCGGGGCACAAGCTTCACACGCCGAAAGGAATAGGAATCCTCTACATCCGAAGGGGAACCCGCATCCGCCCGTATCTCCACGGCGGACACCAGGAAAAGGGAAGAAGGGGCGGAACGGAGAACGTGCCGTATATCGTCGGTCTCGGAGTAGCCGCGGAACTGGCGAAGAAGAATATTGAGATAGAAAACACGAAAGTCAGGAAACTCCGCGACAAGCTTGAACAGGAAATCATCAAGGCTGTCCCGAACGTGTTGATCAACGGCGATCCCGAAAACCGGCTCCCGAACACATCGAGTTTGAGCTTTGAATACGTCGAAGGCGAAGCGATTCTTCTACGAATGGACGAGGCTGGTATCTATGCATCGAGCGGCTCAGCATGTTCATCCGGTTCCCTCGAACCCTCGCACGTCCTGCGGGCTATGAAAGTCCCCTACACGTCTGCGCACGGCTCGATCCGCTTCTCGCTTAGCGTTTATAGCACCCAGGAAGAAATAGACTACACTATTAAAAACATTCCGCGAATCATCGAGAGCCTCCGCTCCATATCCCCTTTTTGGCACGACTTCGTCAAGGGAAAAGCGATAGACGCGGACAAGCATTCGGGGCCCTACACTCCTTATTCATAAAACGCTGCGATAGTAAGGATTTATTAAAAACTCTTCCGCGAGGCATCACACTAATACTGGAACAGGCTTCAAGCTTGCTCCGGCTTAAACCTTCGAGGAAAGCTTTAGCGAAGGATGCAACCAATCTTTAGTTGAAATCCTCCCGTGATTTCTTTATATTGGTGATAACGAGGCGGCTTATGAAACCTTTCAGCAGACGTGAATTCCTGGGCAAAACAGCGAAGGGGTTTGCAGCTGCGACTATAGCCTCTGCTACCCCGGTAATCTTCACATCGAAAAATACCCTTCGCACCCGGAGTAAATCGAAAGTTATCATTGCGCGCGCTTCATCAACGCCCGGCAAGGAGGAACTCCGACGGATGCTGAACAAATCGCTTACCGTGATGTTCAACGATAAGGATTCTTCCGCCGTCTGGCGCAGCCTGTTTAAAACGGACGAGACCATCGGAATCAAGGTAAACGCACTTGGCGGCAGGCGGCTTTCGACATCCCCTCTCCTTACGGCTGTCGTTGTCGAAGAACTTTTAAAGGCCGGCATCAAAGAAGAAAGAATCGTCGTTTGGGACAGAACCGAGCGCGAATTGGATGATGCCGGTTACAAGATAAATTCTGGCGGGAGCGGGGTCAAATGCATGGGCACGGATTCGCTTTCCGGCGGAGGGTACAGCGGCGAGATAAGTTTTTCCGGTGAGGTCGGCTCTATCTTCAGCGGCATAATGGATACCTGCGATGCGCTGATAAATATCCCTGTCCTGAAAGACCATGACATCGCCGGGCTTTCCCTTGGGATGAAGAACTGGTTCGGGACGATCCATAATCCCAACAAGTATCACGACAACAATTGCTCACCCTATGTCGCGGACCTCAGCCGTCATCCGATGATCAAAGACAGGCAGCGGCTCATCATCGCGGACGCAATCAAGGTCCAGCCGAATGGCGGACCGGCATATAAACCGCAGTGGGCGGTGGAATATAACGGCCTGCTCGTCTCGAGCGATCCGGTCGCTCTCGACCGCGCCGGACTCGACATAATAGATGAATTGCGAAAAGAGAAGAAGCTGAAAACACTCAAGGATGATGGGAGGTTTCCTCATTACCTGCCTGTTGCTGAAGAATACGGAATAGGCAATTTCGACGAATCTCAAATTGAGCGGATAGAGGTCGACATATGAAAAATGAAAAGGATGAAAGCACAGTCGGAATGGACCGGCGATCATTTCTGAACCTTGCCGCTTTTGCGGCGGTTTCCTGTGCCGTATTCAAGCCCATAGAAGCTATAGCTGCCGGGGGCGAAGAGTTCGAACCGGTCAAGGCGAGGCATTGGGAAAAGCTGGACGAAGGAAGAATCCGCTGCACATTGTGTCCGAAGGAATGCCGGGTCGCTGACAAGGAACGCGGTTATTGTGGTGTGAGGGAAAACATCAGGGGAGATTATTATACGCTTGTCTATTCGCGCCTCTGCTCCGCCCATACCGACCCTGTCGAGAAAAAACCGCTATTCCATTTTCTCCCCGGCACAACGGCGTTTTCGATCGCAACAGCCGGATGCAATTTCGAATGCAAATTCTGCCAGAATTGGGAGATTTCGCAGTTCAGACCGGAGCAGATACCGAGCGTCAAATACACACCGAAGGATATTGCCCTCGCCGCGCTGAAAGACGGCGCGCGCTCGATTGCATACACTTACACAGAGCCGGTCATCTTTTTCGAGTATATGTTCGACTGCGCTTCCGAAGGCAATAAAAAGGGCTTGAAGAGCGTGATGATCTCAAACGGCTACATCCAGAAAAAGCCGATGGAAGAACTCGTGAAAGTCCTGTCCGCCGTAAAGATAGACCTGAAGGCGTTCACCGACGGATTTTATAAAAAAACATGCGGCGGGACCCTGAAGCCGGTTCTTGATACCCTGATGCTCCTGAAATCGAAGGGGATATGGTTCGAGATCGTGGTTCTTATAATTCCGACGCTGAACGACTCCATCGAGGAAAACCGGAAGATGGGGCGGTGGATAAAAGCCAACCTGGGCGCCGACGTCCCCGTGCATTTCACCCGCTTCTATCCGACATATAAGATAAAAAACCTGCCTCGCACGCCGGTCGAAACGCTTGAAGACATCCATAAAGCCGTGAAGTCGGAAGGACTGAACTACGTTTACATCGGCAATGTCCCCGGGCACGAAGCGGAGAGCACATATTGCCCTAAATGCTCAAAACCGGTAATCAAGAGATGGGGATTTGAGATCGTAGAGAACAACATCACAAATAAGGGTAACTGCGCCGCTTGTGGAACGCGAATACAAGGCATCTGGCAATGATTCCATTCCAAATCCGCGCTCTAAACGGGTATTAAATACCGGCGGGCTCTCTTCACCAGTTATAAAATCTTATTACTATCTAATAATTAATATAAAGGATAGCGGAGCCGGGGAGGCTCCGCTGTTTTTAAGTAGTGCAAGGGGAAAGCTTTGTTTTCATTCTTCCGGAGGTTCCGGCATGGTGCCCGGTCCCTCTTCCGGTCCGCCGCCGTGCATCGGGCGGGACGCCCTGTTCATTGCTCTTCCTGCGATGCCTGCCATTTCTCTTTTAAAGCTGAGCTCGAAGAGGATATATTTCGCCTGCTGTTCGACTGTGAGTAATCCTGCCACGGCGTCTATGCGTTGCAGCTTGAGATTGTGCCCGGCTTCCATATTTGCGCGGAGCCTGGTTATCAAAGCCTGAATTTCCTTCTCGTTGCCGTTGCCTTTTTCCACGATGCCTTCCAGTTGTTTTACAAGATCGAATCCCTCATCCATGATCTTACGATTCCGCTCATCGAACCCCTTCATTGTGCTGAAAAGTTTCGAGGCAGTCGCTTCATCGAGTTTGAGCTCATCCATCAGCTTCCAGTTGCGCAGGAACTCCATCTTATGACGGATTTTTTCCATCTTTTCCCTATCCGGTCTCCTTTGTTCTCTGTCAAAAGACAGCGCCGGCAGAGCCACGAGGCCGATTATAACCGCGAGAACTAATATTCTTCCAAATGTTTTCATTTTATAATACTCCATTTTGATATTCATTGTTTTCGTAATAGACTTCATACAATAAACTTTCAAGCACGGTATTCCAGCCGAGGCACGCATCGGTTTCGCTGAAGATTGATTCCACTCCCTTGAATTCTTTCTTCAACAAGCTCTCGAGTTCTGTTTCAAAACTCGTAAGTTCGCTGTTTGAAAGCATTTCAGCGGAGATGTCCGCATATCCGTTAATTGCTTCCATGCTTTCGATGTTCGCAGAGAGCCATTCCTCCGCCTCAGCGACTCTGTCCTGTCCTCTGAAAAGAAACAGCGCCGCAATAAAAATCATCGCTGCAGCTGTCGCCGACGATACGACGATAGCCCAGAAAGGTTTGGTGGAAGGGTTTGGAATCGGTTTGATGGAAGATTCGACGGATTTCATGAGTCTCGCTTCGAAACCTGGACGCGGGTCCTCTGCCTTTATTTCGGCGATATTTTTAATTAATTTTTGGACCCTTCCAAGTTCTTCTTTGAAGAGTTTGTCTCCCTTCAGAGCCTCTTTAAATTCTACTTGCGATTCGGGAGACAGATCTCCCGTAATAAAAAGGGGCAAGTGTTTTTTAATCTTATTCTTTCTCATTTTCACCGGTTCCTATCATTTCCTTCAAACGGTTGATGCCGTGTTGGAAGTTTACCTTCGCGGAGTTCACGGAGCATTGAAGCGCACCTGCTATCTCCCGGAATGTCAGCTCTTCATTGATCCGAAGCGTTATCACAGCCCGTTGTTTCAGAGGAAGTCTTCCAAGCGCTTTTCTGAGCAATGCAGCACGTTCCTTGTCGTAGAATTCGTCCTCATGATTCTCCGTGTCTTCAATGTCATTTGCCGATGCCGAGAGGGCGTCTGCCGGATGATTCTTGCGCCTGCTCATCCTGCATTCGTTCAGGGCGATAGAGAAAAGCCAGGTTTTGAATGAACTGTCGCCACGGAACTTTTTCATATTGCGGAATGCCGCGATGAATGTTTGCTGAGTGGCTTCTTCCGCGTCTTCCCTGTTTCCCAGCAGTCTCCAGCAAAAATTGAAGATTTTCTTCCAGTGTCCCTCAATGAGCGTTTCAAGCGAGTCCGAATTGCCTCTGCGGAACTCCTCAATCAACCTCAGATCATCGCTCAATACCGTTCTACTCCGATATATTAGATGCAGTAAACATTGAAAGGTTAAATCAGGTGGAAATTACAGCTATCGTTACCGTTCTCTGCCTGGGGCCGTCAAACTCGCAGAAGAATATTTTCTGCCATGTTCCGATCATGAGCGTTGAATTTTTCACCGGGATCACCCTGTCGCTCCCGATGAGCGCGGATTTTATATGCGCGTCCGAATTGCCTTCTATATGTCTGTAAGCCTTGTCATGCGGATACTGTTTTTTCAGAATCGAAAGAATATCCTCCCCGACAGCGGGGTCCGCGCCCTCATTGATGGTAATAGCCGCAGTTGTGTGGGGGTTATAAATGACTGCGATACCCTCTTCAATCCCGCTTTCCTCAACAGCTCTGCGGACATCGGGGGTAATATCCCTCATCTCCTGTCTTAAAGATGTGTTGACTTGTATCTGGGTGACCATGCATCAATTTCCCTGTTATCATCAAAATTCATTTTGCAATTAATACAAATATATTCCGATGTAAAACAGCAAACGCTGGAATCATAAAGACGGAATTCTCCGGAGAATATTTTCCAGTTGAGTGAATTCATCCGGCTGGGGGGCAAAGAACGTTTTCCATTCGCCTCCCGACGGGTGGGTCAGTGACAACTGCGAGGAATGAAGCATCACCCTGTCGAGATTTTTCAGGAACTCCGCGAGCTCCGCCGGGGCTTTTGCCGGCTTCCATGCCCTGCCGTAGGTTTTATCGCCGACGACGGGGCAACCGATATACGCCATATGCAAGCGTACCTGGTGCGTCCTGCCTGTTTTGATCCGAACCTTTACGAGCGTTATAAACTTGAACGCGTTGAGAACCTCATAGACAGAGACAGCCTCTTTTCCACCGCCGTCGATGACCGCAAATCTTTTCCGGTTGTGAGGATCCCTGCCGACTAAAGTAATGATCTCATCGCGAGGTTTGGTTGGGGTTCCCCTGACGAAACATAGATAATCTTTTTCCACGGAGCGGTCTTTAAACTGGGCGGATAGAATATGATGCGCACGATCGTTTTTGGCGATGATCATTACGCCCGATGTATCTCTATCCAGTCTGTGGACGATACCTGGCCGGAAAACCCCGCCAATCGTGGAAAGGTTTGGATTATAATTCAGCAGGGCATTGACGAGGGTGTCCTGCCGGTGTCCATATGACGGATGAACGACAATTCCCGCTTTCTTATTTATTATGATCATATCGGAATCTTCATATAATATATCCAGCGGAATATCTGCAGGCTCTATTCCGGACGGTTCCGGCGGCGGGATAATGACTGATACTTTATCGTCAGGCTTTGCGGTATATGATCTTTTTTTAGGAGAACCGTTGACCAAAATATTGCCGGATGAAATAAGATTTTGCAGGAAAACCCGGCTGTGCTGCGGTAAACGGAGGGCGAGCAGCTGGTCCAGCCTCCCGCCGGCCTCATCCTCCGCAACGATGAAATTTACTGCTTCCGATTCATTTGATATCGAATTGGTGCTTTTTGTCATATTTACTTTATACTAAATTCGATTATTATTATAACATACCGATTTCGGGAGTATGCGATTTATATGCCCGGATTATTCATTATAAAAAAATTGCGGGGTATCGAATTTCCGCTCGTCCTTTCGGTCGTTTTATGCGCAAGCATTTCCTTAGAGCGTTCGGGTATAATCAATTTCGGGTGGCTGCTTTTTTCCGAGATTTTTTTTCTGTTATGCACGCTTGTTTATTTACTGTATAAGACGGAAAAAAGGATCACAAATCCCTCGATCAAAGTTCCGTTTTTTGCCGCTGCATACTTTATGATTTTTTCGGCCTTCTTCATTTTTTCGGGACAAAAGGATTACATTTTTTATCTGTTCTTTTTTCTTCAGGTTTTAATCTCATCAATATGGAAAACTCTGATCTTTCCGATATTGATAACTTGTTTTTACGCGATATATTTTATTTATATGACTGGCGCGTCAAAACGGCACAGTATCCTGGATTTGGCGCTATTTTCCTGCTTTTTAATGATCGCCGCCTTGTCCGCTGTAATGAAGGGGAGGTTTGCTGCGAAAGGGTTGTATCCTCGAATCATCCGGCAGAGGGACAGCATCACCACGTTGCATGCCATAAGCAACGCAATAACATCAGGCATGCCAGTGGATAAAGTTATATCGCTTATAACCAACAGCCTCGGAGTATTCACGAATGTTGCAAGAAGCTCGATTATCCTTGTCGATAAAGATCTCATAAAGGGAAGAATAGCAGCATCGTTTGAGGGCGAACATCTCAGGAACAAGGAGATAGAGATAGATAAATATCCCGAAATCCTGAAAGCCCTCAGGACACGAAAGGTTGTGACGATTGCAGACATCTATCGTTCGCCAGTTACATTGAAGATTCGAAAAACCGTCAAACCGATCAACGGCCAATCCGTGATGGTGATCCCCCTCAAATACGGCGAGGAAAACCTCGGCGTTCTGTTCCTGCGCGGATACCGCCACGGCAAGGGTTTTTCAAAAGAAGAAGTTCGGTTCTGCGAAACGGTGGCAACACTGTCCGGCCAGGTGCTGCTGACGGCACGTCTTTATGAAGAACTAAAGGAAAAATCCGAGGAGCTTCGCAAAACCATTGGGGAACTGGAAGAAGCCAACCGGATGAAATCCATTTTTGTGGCGAACGTCAGCCATGAACTGCGAACTCCTCTGACTTCGATAATCGGATACCTGCAACTCCTTGCAGATACGAGATTTAGCGAAGAGGAGCGGTTTATGCATGTGGAAACCATCAAGAAGAACGCCGATATGCTGCTGCTGCTGATCAATGAACTGATAGATATATCCAAGATCGAAGCCGGAACCTTCGAGCTTTTCTATGAAAAGAGCAATCTCAACAATCTCGTGCAGTTCGTCTGCGAAAGCCTGAAGCCCAAACTTGACCAGAGCGGAATGCGCCTGGACCTAAAGTTCAAAAATTTCGAGGAGGAATTTTTTTTCGACGTGAACCGTATTGAGCAGGTGCTGAATAATATTCTCAACAACGCAATAAAATTTTCCAAGGACGGGACCAGCATCACAATCAAAACCTCTTTCTCGGAAAACTGGGCTCAGGTCTCGATCAGGGATGAAGGGATTGGAATAAAGGAGGATGATCAGAGCAGGATATTCGAGCGGTTCGTGCAGGTCGATGCATCGTATGCCCGCGAGAAGAGCGGCGCCGGGATCGGACTACATCTCTGCGGAGAGATAATCGCAATGCACAGGGGGAAGATATGGGTCGAAAGCCGTGCTGGCAAAGGGGCGACATTTCATTTCCGGATTCCTTTGGCCACAACAACACAGGATTTGGAAGGCTCGCTCACAATCGGGTTGCAGGAACCGGAAGATTGAACAGTTTCCATTCCATTCTTTGGCATTATTATTGCTAAAAACAATGATGATCAAGGAATTTTACGAATTCAGCAATGTTTAATATAAGAAACGATGGAGGATAGATACAATGGAAAATGTAACAAAAAAATTATCTGTGTTGCTGATCGTTGCGGCAGCCGCGGTTTTCGGCATGATTTTTACCGGTGGCCTGGAGATATTCAAGGGAACCGATGAAAACACCGCTTCCCTGAAAGCTGCCAATCCTTTATACATTGAAGGAAACGGCGCCGATCGTCCGGTCTCGTTCGCTGAACTCGCGAAGATTGCGAATCCGGCGGTCGTAAACGTCACCGCAACGTCGAAAGGCGTTCAGGTGAACGAATCGAGCGATATCTTCGATTACTTTTTCGGACGCGAGCCGGGGGCCAGCAGAAGAACGGTGCGCGGAATCGGTTCCGGTTTCCTGATTAGCAGGGACGGCTACATCCTTACAAATAATCACGTTGTCACCAACCAGCAGAGCAAAATAGCGGATGATATCAAGGTCAAGCTTATGAATGATGAGGTATATACGGCGAAGGTAGTCGGAGCCGATGCGCTTTTCGACGTCGCCCTCATCAAAATTGACGCCGGAGATAACCTGCCCTTCCTCAAGCTCGGTGATTCCGACAAAGCGGAAGTGGGCGAATGGGTCATGGCGATAGGCAATCCCAGCCTCCTTGAACATACCGTAACCGTCGGCGTGGTGAGCGCGAAGGGCCGCCAGCTGAGCGGAGCAGTTTACAAGACATTCATCCAGACCGACGCTGCGATCAACCAGGGAAACAGCGGCGGGCCGCTTATCAACGTGCGTGGAGAGGCAATAGGCATCAACTGCATGATCATCTATGGTACAGAAGGGATCGGCTTCGCGATTCCTATCAACCAGGTCAAGGATATCCTGCCGCAGCTGCGTGAAAAGGGATCAGTATCGAGAGGCTACATCGGAGTTCTGCCTACTGATATCACGCCCGATCTGAAGAAGAGCCTCGATTTGCCGGTGAAAGACGGCGTATTCGTCCAGAGCGTTACTGCCGGCAGCCCAGCCGACAAGGCAGGCATCAGGGAAGGCGATATCATCGTGGCGTTCGACGGCAAAAAGATAGACGGCCCGGAAGACCTTTATCGGATTGTCGGGAATTCCACGCCCGGCAAAAAAGTTTATATAGAATACATTCGCGACGGCAAGAATGAAAAGACAACGGTAATCCCAGAACAGCGGCCTGGAGAAGAGGCTTCCGCTCCCATTGAAAACGGGGACGAAGGCAAGATTGATGAAGACCTCGGCATTGCGGTCCAGCCGATATCGGAGCGGTTCAGAAGAGAATACAGCTTACAGGATGATATCGCAGGCGTGATGATCACGAAGGTGGCGCCCTACAGCGCAGCCGCCGATGCGGGTCTGGGTAAGGGAATGATCGTCCGCCGCGTGAACAGAAACGCCGTGAGCAACATCCGCGACTTCTACAAAGAAATAGCCGCTGCGATGAAGAAATCCAACGTGATTGCCCTCTATATCGCTTATTCGGATCGTGAGGAATGGTTATCGAGATATGTCACAATAAACCTTGCTCAATAAATCCGTTTTCGGGTATAATGTGAAGAAGGGGGATGAAGTTCTCCCCCTTTTTTCATATTTATAAGATTGGTAAGCGGAATGAAAGACAGGGTTCTCGTAATTGATGACGAAGACGGCGTACGCAAGGCGATAAGATGGCACCTGGAATATGCCGGGTACGAGTTTCACGAGGCGTCCGACGGTCCCGAAGGTCTGAAGATGCTGGGCGACATCCAACCGGATGTGATTTTTCTCGATATCAAGATGCCCGGGATGGACGGGATGGAAGTGCTGAAAGAGATTTTCGAGCGGACGAGAGATATACAGGTCGTGATGATATCCGGACACGGAACCGTCCAGACGGCCGTCGAATCCCTGAAGATCGGAGCGTTCGACTATATCGAAAAGCCTCTCGACAAGGAGAAAATCCTTGTGGTGACGAGGAACGCTGTCGAGCAGAAACATCTTAAAGAACAGAACACCGAGCTCAAGAAATTAGTTGAGCAGGATTACCATATCGTCGGGGAGAGCCAGGCGCTCAGGGAAGTACTTTCGCAGGTGAGGAAGATCGCCCCAACGGATACGACCATTCTTATAAGAGGCGAAAGCGGAACTGGAAAAGAACTGATCGCCAGGGAGATTCACCGCATCAGCAAGCGCGCCGACAAGAAGTTCATACAAGTGAACTGCGCCGCGATCCCGGAAGAGTTGATCGAAAGCGAGCTCTTTGGGCACGAAAAAGGCTCGTTCACCGGCGCCGTGAGCCGCCAGTTGGGAAAATTCCAGCAGGCGGACGGCGGAACCATCTTCCTCGACGAGATCGGGGATATGAGCCTTAAAACGCAGGCGAAGGTCCTGCGCGTGCTGCAGGACGGGGAGCTCGAGATGATCGGGACGCACAAACCGGTGAAGGTGGACGTGCGCGTCATCTCCGCCACCAACAAGGACCTCGAAAAGGCAATCGAAGCCGGCGGTTTCCGAGAAGACCTCTATTTCAGGCTGAATGTCATTCCGATATATCTCCCCCCCTTAAGGGAGCGCAAGGACGACATCGAGCCGCTGATAAGGTATTTCGTGGATAAATTCCTGACGAAGAACAACTTCAAGCCGCTGGATTTCAGCCCAGAGGCAATGGATATTTTGATAAACTATACCTGGCGGGGAAACATCCGCGAGCTGCATAACTCCGTGGAGCGGATAATCGTCCTGAACCACGGCAAAAAGACGCTCGAGACAAGCGACCTTCCGAAAGACCTTCTGATCTCAAAGGATATAGCGCCGGAAAACAATGAAAGCCTTGATTCGCTGAAGGATTTCAAGGAATCGAGCGAGAGGAATTTCATCCTGCAGAAACTGCGGGAGAACAGCTGGAACGTTTCAAAGACAGCGGAGGCGATCGGAACGCCCCGCAGCAATCTGTATAAAAAACTCGAACAATATAACATAGACGTTCAACAGTCGAAAAAAGGCGGCCAGGCGGGTTAGGCGGTCGCTGTCGTTCTTTGCGGCGATAGAGGAAAGTCCGGACTCCACAAGGGCAGTACGCCGGGTAACACCCGGGAGGGGAAACCCTATGGAAAGTGCAACAGAAAATATACCGCCCGGTTGAAGGACGTGAGTCCGAAAGCCGGGTAAGGGTGAAATGGCGAGGTAAGAGCTCACCGGCGGCGGGGGTAACCCCGCCGGTCCTGGTAAACCCCGTACGGAGCAAGACCAAATAGGGAGGCATTTCGCGTTGCCCTGCGCGTGTCTCCGGGTAGGTTGCTTGAGGCCGCGGGAGACCGCGGTCCCAGATAAATGACCGCCGCCTGAACGTATCTGATACGCTCAGGAACAGAATCCGGCTTACAAACCCGCCTCGGCTTTATTAATAGCTTTGAAATAATTATTAGGGAAAAGGGACAATTTCAATTCTTCAAGATATCAATTATCTTTTCAATCACTTCATTAATCTTTGGAGAAGAAATTTTACCTTTTTTAGAAATAATGATGTTCGAATCGGCAGTGAAAATTTTATTGGGTCTTATCTTGGATTCTATATTTAATCCTCCAGAAAGAAAGTCTGAACTCGATAAATGTATAGAGTAGCTATCATGTTTTTCAGCAGATGTTATTTGGCATAAAATTATATCATCTCCTGGAAGAGCAGCTATAACTAAAGCTGGGCGTTTTTTCGAATTACTTAAATCAGAAAATGGAAATGGAATGACAACTACTTCGCCTTTTATAGATCTGCCCATGCTTTATCCTCTTCCAGCGAATCCCAGTCTTTTCTTAAAACATTTTCAGAGGCTAGCATAGTATTAAAAGATTCAAAATTAAGCGGAAAAGAATAATGTAGAAAGTTATAAAAAACATCTCGAATAGTTTCAATTGGTGTCAAACCCTCATTCTGAAATGAAAGGTCTATTTGATGTTTTTGGCTTGATGGTACTGAATTAGCATTTAATGATTTGTAAAAGCTATCACTAGCGCTATTAATGTTTTGTATTTTTTGGGATTCCATTCTTCTCCTCTTAATCCGATTTTTTCGCAGCTAGATAAGTATTTTTATATGCATTAAGATTCTCTGACATTGCTTTAATAAATGCCTCCATTTTTTCTGGCGTAATAATTAATCTTGCCAGACATTTGCTCTCAATAAATTCTATTTTTTCTAAAGCCATATGTTTTTCTTCTTCAGTCTGTCCTAATATAATTGGAGGCAACGTTTCAAAAAAAGAGAGTATTAAAATACCGGGTTCATGTTGAACTACGAGATTGGAAACAAATTGAGTTTTTAAATCCTCAGGGAAAGTATATTTTATACTTACCTGTTTGGTTAAAAGTTCACTTGATTTTGAATCGGGCTTATCTTGCATCGAGCTACTCCCCCATATGAATTTTATTCTTCTTTATCTGATACTATTATGAATTATCTTAAAAATCAACCTTTTTCGCTGGAACGTGCTTTCAACCCGCTTCGGCAATTATATTACAGGAAATATAAACGCCTTAAAAACTATCAATTCTGATAATTCTCTCTCATAACCTTCAATAGCAGGCAAAATGTCTGCTCCCGCATAAGTCATCCTGAATGTTGCTTTGAATCCTTTCGAAGCATCCATCGTGAATGACAAGCCGATGTGCGGGACCAAGTGATCTGGAGAGACACAGATTCCCGTAAAAAAATTTCCAGATTAAGATGTTCCCATGAGAGGGATCACCAGGTGCTGTAGAGGGAGCCGTCCATGGATTTCAGGTCGGAGCCGGAGCGGAGGTCCCAGATGCCCGGCTGTTCTTCTTCGTCCACCTGGCCAAACTGCGCCATCTCCACCCGCCATGTCGAGGAGGAGCTGGTGACCGGGTCCACAGGCAGGCGGCGGAGGTATCCTTCCACGACGAGGTCGTTCAGTTCATACGGGTAGTGTCCCTTGTCGGCATAGTACTGGTCTATGACGTCGCGCATATGGAAGAGGGTGTCGCGCAGGACGGACTCCTTCGCCTTGATGAGGGAATAGCGGTAGTTCGGGATCGCCATCGAGGCCAGGATGCCGATGATGGAGAGGACGATTATCATTTCTATCAAGGTGAACCCTGCGGTTCGTCTTTTTCTATCTTCTTCTGTCATTTATAACGACCTCTTTATGATTCTGTAATTATTATAGCGCTTGTTTATCAAAAATTTATTACCAACAGCAGTATCATCTTAACTATCACTCATACTGATTTATGCTTTCTCATAATCTCAACAAATATTACTAATCCATCGTAAAAGGAAAACTATAATGAAGATTCCCCGTCGCATACCTTCGAAGCATCCCGGAGAATGACAATCATATTAATTTGATACAGTCTGAGGCTTCAGTTCTCATGAAAGTATCTTTGCCAAGTCTATGTCATCATCATTTAACAACATTCAAAGAGCTCTAACCTGCGGAATACCGGTTATCCTCGTAAAACCATTTACCAGTCCTTGTATTCTGAACCGTCGAGGGCGGTGCTGTTGTAGAGCGAATATACATCAAAGACGTTTTCGCCGTCCCAGACCATGGAATCGGGGTCGTCCTGCACGGAGCGCAGGCCCCATTTCGCCTCGTTCGTGAACGGGTTGCGTGGGATGCGGCGGAGGAATTTCTGCTTGTTATTCTGCTGATCATCCTTCAGCGGCACACCCTTCACGAGGATTTCGAGGGTGGGCGGATAACCCTGCTCGTCCAGTTTCGTCTCGATCTTCTGCGCGTCTGCCATATCCTTGTACTTGTCTAAGGCGTTTCTAATGACCCGGAGCGACTCCTGCAGCTCTATCTCCTTCGCCCGTTTCTCGGATACCCTTGCCATAGGCATAGTGGCGGAGGCGAGGATGGCGATAATGATCGCCGCGACGACCATCTCTGCGAGGGTCAGGCCGCTTTCGTTCCCGATAAGGCGCGAAAAAAGGCTTCTGCTGCCTGAGCGCGCAGGCTTTGTGCCGCGCAAACTCATGCGGTCTGTAAAGATACATCCTGAATCCGGCTTGCGCATCACGCCGCCGCTATTAACGTTTCTGTTTTGTCTGTCGCAGAATTTCGTCATTTTATAAAAAAGCGCCCTTCATTTCCGGATTATTCGACGTTGACCTCAGCCGGGAGGAACTCAACCGGCAGGTTCTCCGCACGTGGATTCTTCACGCTGCAATTTGTGAAAGTCAGGTAGCTCTTGCCGCGTTCTTTGGCTTTAAAAGTGAACACAGCAAGAACCCCGCTGCCGTTCACACCCTCGGTTGCCCCGAGACGGGAGAGGCCGACGCGGATTTCTCCGGTGGCGTTGTTTTCCGAGTGAAGGAAACTGACCTGTCTGCCGTCCTGCGCAAGGTAGCCTCCCTGCGATACATCCAATACTTCGAGATAATTGGGATCGAATATCAAATAGAACGGTGCATGGCCGACGTCTTTTCCGTTATCAATAACAACCTGCACACTGAACGCCTGACCGGTCGTTGTGGTCACGGTGGACGGCTGGATGGTTACTTCCGTTAGGTCCGCCGGAAGGGATTCCGGCGGAGGTTCGAGGGTAACCTGTTCGTTTTCTATAACCGGCGGAGCGGCGGTCTTATAATTTTCCGGTTGCTCCTCAGGCGGCGTTTCCTTACGCTGCTCTTGTATCTGCCCTGCTGGCACGCCGGTCTGCGGTGGAATTACCGTGGCCGGAGCGGCACTCGGTTTTTCATCTTGCATCAGCTCTTCAATTTTTTTATTATCCACCAGGATGGATTCCTCGCCTTTCGGCTTGTTGTTCAGCATATCCGAAAGGGAGATACCGATATTGCTTTCCGTTCCGATTGTGACTGCCCGCAAGTCCGCCTCGGAGATTTCCGGTGAACGGATGATATAGCCGGTAATGGTGATTATCGTATCGAGCTTTGTCACTTCGACATCGTTGTTCGAGAAAAGCCGTCCGAGGAGCGGTATCCGGCTGAGCCCTTCTATACCTGTAAGAGTTCCCTTATTTTCCTCCTTAATAAGGCCTGCAAGCATATTGGTTTCTCCATCCCTGAGGCTTATGGCGGATGTGATCTTTTTCTGTCCGAATGTCGGCATGCCGGCTGAATTTTCGGCAAGTTTCGTGCTGATCTCAACGGAGAGCTTAAGCGTCATTTCATTGTTGTTGTTTATGGTCGGCTCGAATTCGAGCTTGATGCCTATATCACGATATTGATAGTTATCTATCGGAGTGACTGCGGTGGTGGAAGCGACATTATATGTAGTACTCCTCACCGGCACGGATTCACCGACATGGAGCTGGGCTTTTTCCCTGTCGAGTATCTTGATCTGCGGCTTTGCGATGAGACGTGTGTCGCTGTCCTGGCGCAGGAAATTCATCGTGAACGACGGAATCGTGAGGAACAGGTTTTGACTGCCGAGGTGAGACAACTCGAGGAAACTGAGATTATTCGCCGCGAGGGTCGAAGCAGCGGTCGCGGCGGCTGTCGTGGATGTATCAGTAGCGCTCGTTGTCAAAAACCTCTGAGTGGATTGGGTGGTTGCGTAGTCGCCGAGCAGGAAGCCCACGTTGTTCAGATTCGTACGGCTTACTTCAAGGACCTCCACATCAAGGATGACCTCTCCCCTGGGACGGTCGAGAATCTCCACGAGTTTTTCGGTGGCGGCAATCTGTCCCGGTGTGCCGCGAATGATGACCGCATTCAGCTCGTCGCTGTGAATGAAGCGGGTAATCCCGACAATTGTGCGGATATAGTCGCGGGCGAGCTTCGCCTGGAGGTTTTCGAGGAAGAATACCCTCATCGCGACCGTTTCATAATCCTTTCTCAATTGCGCATTGTCCGGAATTACGAAAATCGAGGTGTCGTTTATAATTTTAAAGAAATGCCGGTTAGCCATAGCGAAGGTTTCGAGGGCTTCGAGAAACGAAACGTCTTTTACCGTAAAACTTGCAAGATTGTTCTTTAGGGATTCCTCGAAAAATATGTTAAGACCAGCGAGTTTGCCCATCGCAGTGTAGATGTCACGCACTCGTTTGTTCTGGAAATCGAGCGTGAGTCGCGCATCGGATTTCAGCTGGAGATTCGGCACTCCCCGAGAAGATCTTTCGGCAGCGGTTTTCCTCTTCTCCAGCCGCTCTTTCTCCAGCGTATTGCGATATTTATTCCGCGCTTCCTGGTAAAGGAAAGAGGCATTCTTATTCTGGGGATCAACGTCAATCGCAAGCTTATATTCCTGGAAAGCCTCTATAGCTTTTCCTTCTTTGAATAAAAGCTCAGCGTTGTTGAGGTGAGAGCGTGAGGACATCCTGCACGCGGTATCCAGGCGTACCCGGTATTCGACATTGATGGGGTCATTTTTAAGGGCGACCGTGTATTGAAAAATCGCTTTATCCCAGTCCTTCATCTTCTCAGCTTCTAAGCCTGCGTTGAAAGCCTGTCGGGCGGCACACGAAGTTAAAAATAAGATTGAAAAAAGCAGCAGAGCGCGCTTGATTCGTGTTACTTTCATCATTTTCATCCTATTCCGTTATGATTAATTCGATTTCCTGGTTGGAATTATTCTCCAAAATGAGAACCTTTTTTCTATCCACAAGTTTGACTTTGTAACCGTTCCCGAGGTCCATTCCAGGATAGGCAATGAACATTTTTGACGTATTTTTCTCAAAAAGAACGGCAAAACTCCTGCCCTCCGTTTGGGCGAAACCAACATAGAGGAACGGTTTTTCAACGCTGACAGGTTCCTGAACAACCGGCACCGCAACTGCGGTGGCAGGTGTTGTTTTCGGTTTGCCGACAAGCTCTGGCGGGGCGGCGAGCGAAAAGATGTTCCGCCCCATTTCGCTGTGATATTTTACGGCTGAGCTGTCCAGGATGTTGATCTTGAGGAGAGATTCCTCTCCATTTCCCCCAACCGGATTTATCCGGCGGCGTTGTTGCTCCAGCAGGGCGTTCCTGGAGCTTTCCCCTGGTTCATATATAGAGCGCGGATCGCGGCTGAGGTTATAGGCAATCGAGATGATGAACAGAGCGAACAATCCGGCTGCAAGCAAATTTTTCGTTTTTTCCTTCAATGCCATGCTATGACCCTGTCTTCATAAAATATGTTTCGATTCCGATGCTCAGCTGGATCACTTCTTCGGACTGGTTGCTCATCAAAGTGAGTGTTGTGAGAACGAAAAAGAGCGGCGAGCGTTCCAGTGAATTGATGAAATATCTTACTGACTGGTAGCTGCCCTGGACGGTGAACTGTATCCGCATCTTTTCGAAATCGGCGCTCTTGGTCGGCGCGGGGTTATATGTCGTTCTGCCGCGCCTGAGATTGAAACGATAGACAAGATCGTCAATCGTCTCCATAATCTTTTTCATTTGCGATGTCCGGCGGCCGAGCCTGTTCTGCTTGAAGTCCAAGATCTGCTCTTGAGCTTCCTGAAGCATCTTCTGCCTGTTCGTTACTTCGCGATTCTGCCTCGACAATTCATAAATGTCTTTCTGCAATTTGATTACGATTCCGCTCCAGTTTGCGATATCCGACTTTTTCGGAAAGAGTACGAAGAAAAGCAACGCCGCGTTTACCGCAAGAACTACTGAGAGGATTATGACAATGAGTTTATGCCTATTTTTCATCAGGAGTCTCCAGGATTTTCTCTTTTTCTTTTTGAGCGTTGTATTTGAAAACGAAATCAGCGAAGACTTCTTTCCTTCCGCCCTTGTTTTCTGTATTCTCGAAGACAGGGTAGAGGCCTGAAAAAGCGGTGGATGCGTCCATATTCGTGATAAGTTTCAGGATTCCCCTGTAATCGTATGTCTTGACGCTTATAGTGATCGAGACGCCATCTCCGCCGATCCTGGGGTTGATGGATGTAACCATCACATCGGGAGGGATTGTCTTTTCAAGCGCGTCGAGAAGCCGTGTCCAGCTGAAGATTCTCGATTCAATCAGCTGGTTCAAATCATCAATTTTTTTAAAAAGCGCCTTATTCTCGTTTCTTTTCAACGCGGCCCTGTCCCGTGAAAGCTGAAACTCGAGGTCGTCGCGTTTCTTCTCGAGGAAATCCCGTTCAGGGAGGAGCTCGGATGATGCCTTTCTGTAATCAAAATAGAGATAGGTGTTCAACGCAATCGTGAAAAGAACGAGGACACAAAGGATAACGGCCGCCCGATAGTATTTATTCACGTCCTCGAACGGTTTGCCGGAATAATTGAAATTGATTGTCATTCCAAACTCCTTGCCGCCGCGCCAATGACCGGCATGATCAGATCCCTGTCAAGTTCTTCGCCGCCGCTGTTCACGAAATTGATGTGGATATCATCTTGGAAGCGACTGGCGGGCGAAAGATATATGTCGCCTTTTTCAATCGCAATCTTATCGACAACAACACCAGAACGGTTAGAGAGGAGAACCGCGTTCGGTATCACGGATTCACCAAGCCTGTCGAACAGAAACATTATTGATTGAAGGATTTCCCTTTGTATAAAGTCTTTCCTTTTGGAGGAGGTCAGGGGCTTTCCTCTGTATAGATAAATATCCTGGTCCTTTTCGGCTATGAGGGTTAGGTAGTCCGAATCGAGAATCAGATAGAGGCTATCTTGCCTTTCCTCCGGACTTAAAAGATTATAGAGATTGATAAGGTTGTTGCTTCTCGTGTCTATCAACCCGCAATGAAGGCCGATTTCCTGAAGATAATCTTCACATTGGGCGGCTGCCGGTTTATACATAAAACCCGCGAGGAAAGAATATTTGTCGTCTCTTTTATTTGCCAGCCTGTATGAAAGAGCCGCAAAATCCGTATCGAACGGCAGAATTTTTTTAACCTTATGCCGTAAAAGAGAATCCAGGTCGGAACTTTTCGAGGGGATATCCTCGAAATCGAGCAGGAAGACCCTCGATACGCTGTCGGGAAGAACGAGTGACATCCTTTTCGCCTTTTCCGCTTTCAAGGCTGAAAGGCCTTTGCGGACAGCTTTCTGGAAAGTATCCTTGTCCGAGAGGGTCCTCCGGGTGAATTCGGGTTCGAAATACCCTTCAGGGAAAGGCTCAAAGAAGACTTTTGCGTCTATCGTGTTTCCCTGCCGGGCGGAAAATTTTGCCATCACCAGGCCCGATCTATCCAATCCTGCCGCAAGCTCCGGGTACTGTTTCTTCAACCTGAACATCCTGTTATCCTATGAATGTCACTTTATTGATCTCTTCAAGGGATGTGATCCCCTGGATGACTTTATCAAGGGCTGCGCTGCGCAGGTCGCGCATCCCCTCTTTAATCGCCTCATTTCTTATTTCCGCGCTGGGGAGCTTGTCGGATATCATCTCGCGAAGTTTGTCGCTCATAACCATAATCTCGGCGATGACGGTTCTTCCCACATAGCCAGTTCCACCGCATTCGAGACAACCCTCGTTTTTATAAAACGGAACATCTTTATATTTGGCATATGGAAAGCCGTTTTCTTTTGCTATGGATGCCGTGACCCTGTATTTTTTTTTACATTTGCACAGAACCCGGACGAGGCGCTGGGCAAGGACGCAGTTAAGCGCGGAGACGAAATTGTACGTCTCGACTTTCATGTTAAGGAAACGTCCGATGACGTCCACAACGTTGTTGGCGTGAACCGTCGTAAAGACCAGATGGCCCGTCAGGGCGGACTGGATTGCAATTGCGGCGGTCTCCTCGTCACGTATTTCGCCGACCATTATTTTATCCGGATCATGCCTCAAAATGGAGCGCAGGCCTCGCGAAAACGTTAACCCTTTCTTTTCGTTGACAGGCACCTGCGTGATCCCCTCGATCTGGTATTCCACCGGATCTTCGATTGTGATGATTTTGTCTTCTTCACTTTTTATTTCGCTCAGGGCAGCGTAGAGGGTTGTGGTTTTTCCGCTGCCGGTGGGACCCGTGACCAGAAGCATCCCGTAAGGCTCGCGTATATATTTTCGGATTATCTCGAGATTCTTCTTTTCGAAGCCGAGCACTTCCAGATTGAGGTTTTTGAATTTCCGGTTTATAAGTTCCTTGTCGAGGATTCTAAGGACGACGTTTTCACCATGAATGTTCGGCATTATGGAGACACGGAAATCAACCGGCCTGTTCTTAAATTTCATCTGGAAACGGCCGTCCTGCGGAACCCGTCGTTCGGTTATGTCCAGATCGGACATTACCTTGATTCTCGACACGATTGTCGAATGATGTTTTTTATCTATGGGGTCCATCGCTGGGTATAGAATGCCATCTATGCGGTATTTGATAATGACTTCGTTCTCCCTGGATTCTATATGAACGTCGCTCGCTCTCCGTTGGATGGCGTTGAAGATTGTCGTATCCACGAGTTTTATCATCGGGCTCGATGCGTCGTCCGAAGAGGACATAAGGGCCGCATCTTCATCCTCTTCGTCAACAACCGGCTTGAGCCTGAAATCCTCGGTCGCTTCCTCGAGAATCCTTTGAGACGATTCACTTTTTTTTAGTATCTCCTGGATCGCGCCAGGGGTTGCCACATCAACATCTATGATTTTTCCGAGAATCACTTCCAGTTCGTCTTTGACGCGCAGATCGGATGGGTCCGCCATGGCGATTCGGATAGATTCATCATCCCGGCTCAAAGGAACGAAGTTATATTTGAACATCAGATCAACGGGTATAAGCTGAAAAAGGCTCGTATCCACCTTGACCTCATCCAGCTCGACGAACTTCAGAGAGTATCGTTGCGCCAATGCCTTTGCTGTGCTTCTTTCATCCGCCGCTGGTTTGCTTTCTCTTTCTTCCATCTTATCGCTTTCATCTATAATAAGTCGCGTTAAAAATATTTGTAATATTCTATCATCATGCCCACCGGTTCGACAGTCATAATGAATTTTTTTTCCGCATCAATGGATCAGCGCCCCCGCCCGGAAAATCGGGAGGTACATGGCAAGGAGCATTCCGGCAATCACGATTCCCATCATAATGAGAAAAATCGGTTCCATGATCCGCAGCGCCCTGTCTATCGCCAGGTCAATATCCCGTTCGTAATATCCGGCGAGCATATTAAGCATCTTGTCGAGAGAGGCTGTTTGTTCGCCCACCTGAATCATCTCCACCGCCATTTCAGGGAAGGCTTGCGACCGCTCGAGCGATGCGTAAAGCGAATCCCCCTCGTTCACCTCGTCAATCACTTTATCCAGGCGTTTGACGATCCACCGGTTTGTGATAGTTTTTATAGATACCTCCAGCGCGGAGAGGAGTGGTATTCCGGCATTCAGCATGACGGCAAGCGACTGGCTGAATTGGTTCAGAGAAAATTTAAGCCAAACACCTCCGGCGAATGGAAGGCTCAATTTGAATTTGTCCAGCGCCAGCTTTCCGCTTTTTGTGTCTTTCCATCTGTAAAACATCCAGGCGGCAATAACGGCCGCTGCAAAAATAAAGAGGATATTGGACGTTACGAAATTCGAGAATCCTATCAATATCCTGGTGACAAGCGGCAGCGAGCGCTCCGAGTCCGCATAGAATACGGTGAATTTGGGTATTACATAAGTCAGCATGATTGTAATCAAACCGATTGAAAGGATTATCAGGATCGAGGGGTATATAAGCGCTGATACAACTTTTCTGCGGAGTTCGTCGAATTTTTCGGCATAATGGAGGTACCTCTCCATCACGCGCGGAAGTTCGCCGCTTTTCTCGCCTGTTTCCACGAGAGAAGTGAACATCTGGTTGAATTCTTTGTGGATGCGGAAAGCGTCGGCGAGGGACGAGCCAGATTGAACCTGCTCCCTTATATCTATAAGAACATCCAGGAACCGCCCCTCTTTCCTGTGCTTTATCAAGATGTCGAAGGAATGGACAAGGGGCAGCCCGGCATCGAGAAGCGCAATAAGCTCCCTCAGGAAGACAAGAAATTCCTCCTTTTTTAGCCTGCTTTTTTTCCCGCTGATTGGAAAGGGCAGGGTCCACTGCCTCTTGATGTCGTATATAATGACATTCTCTTTTTTAAGAATATTGACAGCTGCTTCGCGCGTATCGGCGGTTATGACCTTTTTTTCCACCTTCCCGCTCTCGGGGCCGTATCTGCAGGCAAATTGCATTATTTTGCAGTCTCCGTTTCGATAATAAAGAAAATAGCTTCCGGCGATTCTTCGGTTTTCGCCCCTCCGAGGATCAGCTTCTGCCCGGGTATAAGGTTGATGTCCGTTCTCAGCAGCCTTTTACTCACCGTTATCCCGGAAGGAAGCCTGTTTTTTAAAAACAACGTGAAATCCTTGAGAACGACCGCGCCGGAACCGGCATCAATATAGTCCGAATAGAATTGCAGGTTATACCTGTCGTTCTCCGACATGGTATAGTTCTCCCCTTCTTTTGAGACGATGGACAGCGCATCGAGCTGCTTGTATATATTGTAGTTCAGAATCTTGTTCAGCTCATCAGGAAAAAAGGATATATTTTCGATTTGCCTCGCTTCGTCTTTTCCGGATTGCTTGATCAAGCTCATCTTGCTTGCCGAGATCACTGTAATATGAATGCCGATCTTGTAGGGAGGCCTGTCGAATGCCCTGACCTCCCTCTCTACGAGGCCGAGATTCGCCGGAAAGTCCTCCACCCGCAGTGAATTGTCTGCATAGTTCAGATTAAGCCTTGCCTCCCTGCTAAGGAAAGGTTTGATCTTGAGAACGACATCGTTCAGTTTTCTGAATTTGATCGGAAAAATTTCCTGAGACATTTCATCATGTTTTGCATAACAAAGAATACTCAGAAAGGATGATAAAATAAGCGCGGCGGCGATAATCACAGGTAATTTGTTTGATTTCATTTCAGTCCAATCCCGTGATAAATATCATCTCCGTTCCACTGTCCATTCTATAATGGATGACCTTGCTTCCGCCGGCAACAAGGTTCGTCGCCATCGCATTCCTGAAGGTGCTGGAGTCTTTTCCACCCCCCGCAGCTATGAATTCTAATTCTGCTCGGACGTCAGCGTTTGTCGCCGTCTCCCGGCGAATATCTTTATCATAAATATGGTTTTTCTTCAAACCTTCAGCGACGGTGGTCCCCCGCGCTGAGTCCGGGGTGGATTCCTGACGAAGCGTAAGCGATCTATAGATAGAAACTGCGCCGAGAAGCATAAGTATTGCGGCAGCCGACATTGCCGGTTTCCTGTGGCTTGTGAAAAATGAGATCAGCGCTGTAACCGGGTGGCGCCGTGGGTCTTTGGGCCTGCCCTCAGTTTGACTTTTTAATACCGCATCGGATTCCAGTAGCGGCAAAACCGGAGATACATCCGACACCTCAAGGGCACGTCTTACTTCACTTCCGTAAAGGAACAATAGGGCAGCGGGATCTTCATTATAAATTTTTTGCAGAGCATCCCGGTTTTCCCGAAGGCAATCTCGAACATATTTTATTTCTCCGGTAGCGGTATCATTGCTCCAGAGATTGTCCATAGTTTTGCGCAGTTCAGCTTTTTTCATATTTTTTTCTGATAATTTCATTTATTTTTTTCCTTGCCTGCAAAACCTGGTTCCTTACAGTTGAAGATGCAGTGCCTAATTGTTCCGCGATCTCATTCGTCGTCAACCCGCCGAGCGTATAGAGCAGGATGACGGTCCGTTCGACCGGGGGCAGGAGTTTAACCGCTTCCATCACAGCGTCCAGCATCTCCTTTTGTACAAGTATTTCTGCCGATCCCTTAGATTCCGGGAAATCGGATGGCAGCTCGAATACAGGGGTTCTTTTCACTCTCCTCGCCGCCCTCAGTCTGTCTATGCAAAGATTTGCCGCAATCTTTCTCAGCCATGCTCCGACGTTTTCTATTTCATCCAGGGTTTTTCTCTTCTCCCAGAGCTTCAGGAAGACGGCCTGAACGATCTCATCAGAATCTTCTCTGCGCCCGAGGATGTAATATGCTGTGGAGAATACTTTTTTTTTCTCCTTTTCAAAAATCAAAGTGAAACGCCGGTTAAATGATTCAATTTCGATTTTGGAGTTCTGTTTTGTCCGTTTTTTTCCCAAAGTGTTTCACAATTAATCAGGACGTTAAAATTCTTGCGGCGTCTATTATAACCTGTAATATATTGGATGAAGAAGATGTATTTTTGCACAAATCGGTCCAATTTGACATTTTATGTTTCTAATATATAGTAAAAATGAGAAGAGCAAATAAACCCGAAAGTTGTCCTTATGTCCGGCAAATCTGAAAAATATCTTGAAGAAGCGCAGATTGCGATGAATAAACGCAATTATTCCAGGGCGATAAAATATTTCGACGATTACCTTGCTATTGTGACGGACGACAAGAAGGTTTTATACTCCCTTGCTGATGCGCATGTCCTGAACGGGGACATCCAGATCGCCATTAAACAATATTTGCAGGTTGCGGAGCATCTGAGGTCGAAGGGCTTTATTATGAAATCCGTAGCCGTATGCAAAAGAATTCTTAACCTGGATCAGGAAAATTTTTATGCCAAAAATTTAATGCAAAATCTTTATAAGGATAAATCGAGCGAGGAAGAATCTTCAAAAATACTTACGTCAAGTTTCCGCGCTGTCCCCGAATCTCCTGGCGGAGAAAAACCACAAAAAAAGGAAGAACCGGTATTCCTTCCGGTCTTCGCCGCGGACATGAAAGGAACAGACACAAGCGAGATATCCATCTCTGGCCTTCAGGCGGTTTACGGGGATTCCGCATCAGAGAAACTGACGGGCAACGTATCATTCAAAGAGACAGTGAGGATACCAAAGACTCAGGATACTTCCAGACCGCATCAACCGGCAGCGGAGGACAGGATGGAGCTGCCGGATTCGCTGACCGGAGGTTTTGTGGCGTTGACTCCCGAAGAGGCCAGCTCCGCACAGAATAAAGCAGGCGGCGCATCCTCTTTCGATTACATTCCTTCCAATTGGGAAAGCCCGGAGCTGTCGAATACCGGTGTTCCAGCGGCCACTTCAAAACGAACACAAACCCAGGAGTTCAGGATACTCAAAGCGAAAGACCTGTTGTTTGGAGAATTGTCTGAGAGCGAGTATTTAAAACTTATTGACCTTATGGAAATCAGGACTTTTCAACCCGGTGAGATCGTAGTAAGAGAAGGGAATCCTGGCGATTCGATGTTTATAATATGCGACGGAGATGTCAGTGTGATGACACAAGACAAGTCAGGCAATGATGTTCAGCTTGCGGACCTCAGCGAGGGTGATTTCTTCGGCGAGGTTTCGTTGCTGACCGGCAAACCGAGAACCGCGACAATATATGCGATATCATATACCGAGGTTCTCGAATTGAAACGGACATCACTGCCGGAGATTGAAACCAACTGTCCTCATATAAGGAAAAAACTTGAGGACTTTTATCATAAGCGGACGATGCATACTATCGAAACGCTTATCGGCCAATGAATGGATAGGAGAAATGTTGAGCTTATTATTCTATGGAGACGAAACGCTCAGGAAAAAGGGTGAACCGGTGGAAGAAATTACGCCGGAGATTAAAAACCTTATTGAAGAGATGTTTAATAGAATGTATGTGAGCGATGGTGTGGGACTTGCCGCTCCGCAGATAGGGAAATCGTTGAATATCACCGTTATAGACCCATCGCTCGGAGATGACCCGTCGGCAAAAATCGTGCTGATAAATCCTCAAATTATCGAAAGTACCGGCGAGCAGTATGAAGAGGAAGGGTGCCTCTCCTTTCCCGGAATAACGGCTCATGTTAAAAGACCCACGAAAATCAAGGTGCAGCATACAAATATCGAAGGAGAAACCGTCGAAACGATTGCCGAAGGCAACCTCGCAAGAATTTACGAGCACGAAATAGATCACCTGAACGGCGTGCTTTTTATAGATCATATAAAAGGGCTCGAAAAACAACTATTAATGAGAAAAATTAAAAAATCCATGAACACCGAGCTGTGGAATAAGGCTTCATGAAACCATGCGCGTTATCTTCATGGGAACCTCCGGGTTCGCGATCCCTTCGCTTCACTCCTTGATATTGTCGAAGGATCATCAAATAAATGTCGTCATAACCCAACCCGACTCGCATCAGGGAAGGGGTTTAAAGGTCTGCCCGCCACCGGTTAAATCCGCCGCTCTTCAAGCCAACATCCCCGTAATACAGACCGACAAATTATCCTCGGAAAATATTTATGATCTGTTATCCGAAATGAAAGCGGATGTTATTTTTTGCGCAGCCTACGGGAAGTATCTTCCCGAGAGGATTCTCACTGTGATGCCCTTCGGTGCTGTAAATTTACATCCTTCAAAGCTACCTCTTTATCGCGGCGCAGCCCCGATCCAAAGGGCATTGATGGATGGATGCACGAAAACAGCTGTTACATTTATCCGAATGTCGAGAGAAATGGACGCTGGGGATATACTTCTGCAGGAGGACCTTGATGTACTACCGGAAGAAACTGCGGGCGAGCTGTTGGCAAGGGCAGCAGAGCTCGGCGGCAGGCTGCTGCCGAAGCTGTTAACGGATTTGGAAAACGGCGCGGTTGTTCAGGAACCCCAGGATCATAACCGCGTTACATTTGCGCCGGCAATTGAAAAAGAAGAAGGATTGATTGATTGGAATGATTCCTCCCTGCAAATATTCAACCGTTGGAGAGGACTCACTCCGAAACCCGGGGTTTATTCTTTTTTAGAGTCGAAGCGGTTTATTTTCAACGGGTTTCGCCTGTCGGACGAAGTAGCGGAATCCGACAAAAATCCGGGAACGATTTTTACCGAAGGCGGAAAACTTCTTGTTGCCGCGGGTGACGGAAAGCTGATCGAAATCAAAGAGATTAAACCGGAGAGCAAATGCGCGTTAAACGCGACTGCGTTTATAAACGGATACAGGCCGGCAGGAAAAAGTTTTTCCAATGAATCTTACTAAGGCAGTTTTACAGCTGAACGCTTGCTGAACTCGGCGGAAGCTTTTCTCACTATTTCCATTCTTGACGTAGCAATATTATGCTTCTCCTCAGGGTCCTCTTTTAGGTTATAAACCTGCGCTGGTCCGTTTGAAGAAAGGATGATTTTCTCGTCTCCGATGATGAATGCGCGCAGGGTTCTTATATATTGATTGTCATATTCATCCACAACCCAGGCGGAAGGTTTTTGGACAATCGCTACTAATCGGTTTTGGTCGTCATTTTTCAAATTTATACCATCTATTCCCTTTGGGGCGGCGAGGCCAACTGCCTCCAATGCTGTTGGGAAAATGTCGGCTGTTTGAACCGGGTATTCGATAACGACGCCGGATTTCTGCCCGGGATATTTCACGAGCATAGGGATTTTTACCTCCCGCTCATTGACTGTTATAGAATGCCCCCAATGGCCCCATTCACCGAGTGAGATGCCGTGAGATGATGTTATAATGATCAGGGCATTATCATACCATTTATATTTTTCGATGCTCTTAAGAAAGTTGCCCAGCTGGTCATCTATATATCGAAGTTCGGCATAGTAGTACATTATTTGCTTCAATTGTTCTGGGTAACGCGCATCCCTAACCTTTTCATCATCATAATACATTTTTTTATATTTCGGAATCGGCAAAAGCGGCAGATTTCCTTCCATATAGTTTAAAAAGAGGAAGAATTTTTTATCCTGATTCTCCGTGCACCATTCTGCCGCTTCGTCTGTTATTGTGTCCGCGGTCCTGTAACCTTTATATAATCTGGTCAGCGGAGCGAAGAATCGTCCGGCAGGTCTGAGCAGCCTGTAAGGCAGAAGTTCGGGTGTATTGATTCCACGCGCATCGTAGAGGTGAAAACCTTGAGATAGCCCGAATTCAGGATCGAGTTCGGAGTTGTTGGCGGAAAAAGCCGCTGTATAGTAACCATCCTTCGAAAGTCTTTCCGCGAGAGTCTTGTTGCTTTCTGCAAGAGGCTGAAAGATGTCTTCAGCCGTAATCGGGCGATCGAGCTCATCGAAGACCTTCGAATAGTGATACTGAGCCTTATGCCTTGAAGGATAAAGGCCGGTAAAAATCGAGGCATGGGTGGCGAGCGACCATGAAGAGTTTGAGTATGCGTAGTTATAATTCGTCGTTTTAGACGCCCATTTCGTCAGTCTCGGCATCGTAGCTTTTTCAAATCCATAGAGCTCCATGCTTTTCGCTCTGACTGAATCGAGGACGATTAGCACAATGTTAGGCTTGTCATCCAGCTTGAGCTTTTCCTGCCTCTTGGAAAAGCTGTTGGGCTGACCAAGGGAAACAACCGGTTTCTCAGGAAATATCAATACGAAAATAAAGATTGCCAGATTGAAAACAAACAGGAAGATCGTGAAAACCCACGCTCTCTTGCTAGCCGATGTTTGCGCCTTTTTGTCTTCTCTCCAATCGCGGGCAGGAAGAGTTCCAGTTTTAATCTTGTTCACGATATCGGTAAAATCATCGGTATCGAGACGTTCATCATTCGAATTCTTCCCGATAATATAGGCGGATACTTTTCTTCCTAAAAGTATCGAGATTACAAAAATAGTTACAAGAGTAAGGTTCAGAATTAAGCCGTTTTTTGTGAATAGTTCACGAACGTATTTTACATTAAGGTATGTTCCGAATTGAACCAGCGAAAGGATGAGTATTTGATTTAAAAGGAACAGTACCTTTCTTTCCGCTTCCGATGTTTTTTTGGCATAAAATGTCCAAAAAATGCCATATGAAATCGAAATCAAAAGAGCCCCAAGGAGCGAAAATCCCGAAACACTTTCAGGCAGGTATTCATATAAAAGAGGAAAAACCTGGGCAAAGATCAACAGGAAAGACCAGAATGCGAAAAATGAACTATCGTCCGAGGGCGAGAACTGGCTCACGAGCTTGATAATATGCAATAGCAGGAGAAACATTGGGGCAATGATCATAAAATAGAGCGGGTAACCGAGAAGCAAGAGCCATTTGTTTGATTCCGGCGCGAGGATAATGTTTATAAGGACGTCCGCGGAGAAAATCGTGAGGAATATCAGGATGTAATGAAAGAGATTGTGAAGGATGGAATTCGTTTTGCTGAACGGCACTTTTTATACCTTAGTCAACATGTGGCCAAGTTTTTCTTTTTTCGTTTTCAAGTAACGTTTGCTCGATTCATTGGGCTCTATCTCGATCGGTATTCTCTCCACGATATCGAGCCCGTAGCCCTTCAAAGCGATGAATTTCCTGGGGTTGTTGCTCATCACTTTTATCAGCTTCACGCCGAGATCAACCAGTATCTGCGCCCCGATTCCAAAGTCGCGTTGGTCGGCTTTGAATCCAAGCCTTTCATTCGCCTCGACAGTGTCGCATCCCAGCTGCTGGAGTTCATAGGCGCGCATTTTGTTATGAAGTCCAATGCCTCTCCCCTCTTGTCGAAGGTAAACGAGTATCCCTTTTCCTTCCGCGGCGATCATTTCGAACGCCTTCTCAAGCTGGTCGCCGCAGTCGCAACGGAGCGAGCCGAAGACATCCCCAGTCAGGCATTCCGAATGAACGCGAACCAAAATCTGGTCTTCTGGTCTGATTTCTCCCATGACAAGAGCGATATGAGTAGTATCATCAAGCAAAGAACGATATGTATGAGCGATGAATTTACCGAATTTGGTTGGAAGATCCGGAGCCGCAATTTTTTCCACCAACCGTTCTTTTCGTAACCTGTATCTTACGATATCAACGACAGTGATCAGCTTCAGATTATGCTTATTTCTAAATTCGATCAGGTCCGGGATGCGCGCCATTGTCCCGTCATCTTTCATTATCTCGCAGATAACGGCAGCCGGATAGAGACCGGCGGCTTTAGCTATATCCACCGACGCTTCGGTCTGTCCGGTACGCTTCAGGACTCCCCCCTCCTGCGCTCGCAGAGGGAACATATGGCCCGGCCGGTTCAGGTCCGAAGGCTGCGTAGAAGGGTCTATCGCCGCGAGAACGGTGGTTGCTCTGTCGGCAGCGGAAATGCCGGTGGTCGTTCCCTTCTTTGCTTCAATCGAAACGCAGAAAGCGGTTCCAAAACTCGCTGTATTTTTTTCGACCATAAGCGGGATATGGAGTTCGTCGAGACGCTTGTCCGTCATTGAAAGGCAGATCAGTCCCCGTCCGTATTTCGACATGAAATTTATAGATTCCGGCGTAATGAATTCGGCTGCAATAGCGAGGTCGCCCTCGTTTTCGCGGTCTTCATCGTCGGCTATTATAATCATTTCTCCACGGCGGTAAGATTCCACCGCGTCCTCTATCGTATCAAACTGGAATTCCTCTCTTCCCGTTTTTTCGTCGTCATTCTTTCCATTTCGTTCTTCGTCTGACATAAGATGTCTCCAAATATATCCCGTAAGGATTCTTAAATTCTAATATAAAATATCAATTCTTCAATCTTTTATTCTTTTTAGTAATAATTCAAAGAGGCAAGAAACCTCAAGTATAATTTTAATTCTGTTGATATATTATAAAGACAATATCAGCAGGGTTTGATATTCAGGTTCAGACCTGACGCAAAAAGAAGTTTATACGCGAATCCAAGCGTTGGGAGTCAGATTTCCCGTAGTGCTTTTCTCGCCGCATAATGTATCGGATGCAGGATATTGAACAATTGGGGAACATAAGCTGGTTCGAAAAAGGCGAGGTCTTCTGCCCCCATACCATGCTGAAGCGCGAGAGAGACGAGGTCCAGCTCGGAGCGGACGGCACAGCAGCCACCCGCCTGGGCGCCAAGCAGTCTGCCGTTTTTTCTGTTGAAGACAAGGTGGAGTGTCATCATTTCTTCTGACAGCCTGGGCGGTTTGACGGGCGCGGTCACAGTGGACTCGATAATATCGTAGCCTTCTCGCCTTGCCTGCTGTGAGGTAAGGCCTGCGGTACCGAAATGATAATCCCCGAGATTGACCAGGCGCGTTCTTGTTGTGCCTGTGAAGGGTTTATGAAGTCCAGCCGCGTTTTGTCCCGCAAAATAGCCGGCTCTGGAGGCCAAAGCCGCTGTCGGATGATTTATTCTTTTACCGGTTATGATGCATTTCACAGTTGCGCAATCACCGCAGGCCAAGACATCGAAATCGTTCGTCATCTGGAAATCATCCGAAAGAATGAATCCGTCTTCCGTGCAGGCAATGCCCGCATCCCGCGCAATCTCAGTCGCAGGGCTGAACCCGGACGCTGGTAGGATGATGTCTGCATTGATGACACCGTTATCCGTCAAAAGGGATTCGGCATACTCCCGCCCACAGGCTTCGAAAACCCTGCATCCCGTCATCAACTTTATCCCAGCTGTATATATTTCTTCTAAAATGGATTTTCTTATGTCTTCGATGAATTGTTCGAATGGATTTTGTTCGCTTTCGATAATGAGTACATCCATTCCTCTTTTCCTGAGAGCATATGCCATCGAGACGCCGTGGATTCCGCAGCCGATTATCACTGCGTGGCGGGATTTATTGTCCTCGATGAATTTCAACAGCCTAAGGGTTTCATCCAGGCTCCTTATCGAAAATATGTTCTTTTTATTTGAGATATTTTGTATATTTGGAAGCTTCGGTTTAGCGCCGAGGGCGAGAATCAATTTATCGAACGGCACTTTTTCCATCCTGCCGTCTATCGCGGATAGAATGTTGACCAGATGTTGGTTTCGTTCGATTGAAAGCACTTCTCTGCCGTTCATTACGTTTATGCCGAGATCTTTTGTGAAATAGGTAATCGGTTTAACGAACGTTTTCTCCGGCGGTATACTGCCTTCAATGGCAAGCGGAAGACTGCATAATGCCGCGCCTGCGTAATTAGATTTTTCGATTAATGTAATATCGAGTGAAGGCTTAATCCTTCGCCCCCTCGAAGCAGCGGACAAACCGGCAGCTCCGCCGCCAATAACCACAAGCCTTTCCTTTCTGAAGCTCGACATAATACCGTCTTATTTCGATATGATTTGAAACAGAAAATACGCTCTCATTCTTCTGTCGATATCCCCATTTCTCGCAATAACCGGTCGTCGTCTCTCCACCCGGGCCTGACCTTCACCCAAAGGTTCAAATAGATTTTGGACGCGAAGATTTTTTCAAGCTCCAGGCGCGCCTCGGTTCCTATTTTTTTCAGACGCTCACCCTGGGCTCCTATGATAATCCCCTTCTGGGAATTTTTTTCGACATAAATTATGGCATGTATCCTCTGGTGGTTTGCCGCCTCCTCCCACATCTCGATTGCAACGGCCGTGGCATAAGGGAGTTCCTCACGCGTCGCAAACAGAACCTTCTCCCTTATAATTTCCGCGGCCAGAAAGGAATCGCTGAGATTGGTTGTTCGGTCGGAATCAAAGTATTTCGGACCCTCCGGCAGGTTTTTGAGAATTGTCCTCTCGAGTTCATCAACGTTGTAGCCATCGAGTGCTGATACGGGAAATATCTCCGCGAATTTGCCAATTTCCCCATATCGAGAGATGGCGAGCATAATATCGTGTTTTTTCAACAGATCGGTTTTATTTAAAACAAGATACTTCTTCTCATTTCCGTTCGGCAACGCTTCGATCACGAATTGATCTCCCCTTCCCGGTTCTTCTGTGGCATCCATCATAGCAAGAATGATATCCATGCCGGCAAGGGCGCTCATGGCAGTTTTAAGCATATACTGATTCATCTTGTAAAGAGGCTTGTGTATGCCAGGAGTATCAATAAAAACTGCCTGCGCATCCGGGTAGTTTTTAATAGCCTGGATGCGGTTTCTGGTAGTTTGGGGCTTGTCCGATACAATTGCGATTTTACTTCCGATTATCTTATTTAAAAGCGTGGATTTGCCTACATTCGGCCGTCCGACAATGGATATGAAGCCCGATTTGAATGTCACTTTATTTTCCTGATTTTTACTTTTTCAATCTTTCTGCCTTCAACTTCGAGAACGGTAATAGCCAGTCCTTTGACTTTGATTATATCACCTTTCCTGGGAACTTTTCCGAGCACGCTCAAGATCATCCCGCCGATTGATTCGAACCCTTCACCGGACAATTTCATGCCGAGCATTTCCTCGAGTTCGTCTATATCCGCTTTTCCGAGGGCTATGAATTCTCCATCCGGGGTTTTTTCGATATCCGCCCCTTCGGTTTCATATTCATCCTGAATCTCTCCGACGATCTCTTCAAGAAGGTCTTCAAGGGTGACCAGCCCTGCGGTTCCGCCGTACTCGTCAACAACGATGGACATATGGATATGTCTCTGTTGCATTTCCCTAAAGAGCTCGTCCACTTTTTTGCTCTCTGGAACAAAATAAGGTTCCCTGATGAGTTCCCGTATTGTTCTAATTTTATTTTCTTTTCCCCAATATTTGAAAAGATCCTGAATATTAATGATACCGACAATATCGTCTATATTCTTGTCGTAAACCGGATATCGGGAATGATTGTGCTCTTCGACGGTTTTAACCATTTCTTCGAACGTAATATCTTTGGGAACATAGATCATGTCCACGCGGGGAATCATCACTTCTTTTGCGATCGTGTCGCCGAATTCAACAACAGAGTGAAGCAGTTCCTCCTCGTCGCTTTCGAAGAAACCCTTCGCTTTTCCGTGCTCAATGTATTGTCTTGCGCTTTCAGAGCGGTATCCCGGATCGGGATTTTCCGAAACCGATGAGCTTTTTATCAGGACGTGTGTAATATAATCCGCCGGGATAAGCAAAGGGCGGACCAAATAATAAAGCCGGGCGGAGAATCTTAGTAGAAAGATGATGAAACCCCTGTTCGAGGTTTTGGTCAAAAAATGAGGCAGGAAATAACCGCCAACGTAAATGTAGAGGAAAAGTTCAGTGAGCGTCCCTATGCCAAGACCCTGAAAAGCCCTCCCATTCGAATGGAAAGCGGCGGCAGCCATTACGGGACAACCGATGAATGCCGCTATCTGAATGAAGGCGGTTGTGCGGGCGAGCCTTTGGAGGTTTTCAAGGTCGTAAACCCTCGATATTTTATTCCACCTCGTGCCTTCGAGGTATTGCCGCAGGATCAAGCTGTCCGAGATAGCAAGAAAATGCTCAGCTGCTGTAATAAATAAATACACAAGGTAAATCAAAATCGATGCCGCTAAAAAATAAATGTTAACCTCCATATCGTGAGCCTAATTTCCATATAAAAGTTGAACGATTCTTTTCTGTTCTCTCACCATCTGGCCTTTGTCGCGTGTGTGATCGAAGCCGGCGAGATGAAGCAGCGCATGGGTCATAAGTACATCTTTTTCATAATTGAAATCATGACCGAGTTCTTTCGCCTGTCTTTCCGCTCTCTCCACTGAAATGATTATATCTCCGAGATAAAATTTTCCCTCTTCATTCGTCTCATTGCAGGGAAAAGCGAGAACATCCGTAGTATCGTCCTTGCCGAGATAAGATTTATTATACTCAGTCATCTGGCCGTCATCCACAAAAATAACGGATAGTTCATCCGCCCTGATGTCGGCGAGCTGCATAATTTTATTGATTCTGGACGATATCTGTTTTTCATTCAAGTCCGTATGCTGATGAAAAATACGAACCGTGACACTGCATTCAGGATGTTTTGCCATTCTGTGCGGGCGTTCCTTTCGTTTCTTCAGCCGGCTTGTTGAACTGGAACTGAGGATATTCAATTCTGCCGTGAAAGATAGCAGTAATCTTTTTAATGATCGCCTCGGTGCTTCTCCTCAGCTCAATGAATGTCAGTTGACACTCATCCAGCTGACCGTCAAGGAAGATATGATTTACCAGATCCTCAACGACGGAGCTTATTTTATGAGGTGTAGGATTCTCGAGGCTCCTCGATGCCGCTTCCACAGTATCGGCAATCATTATCATTGCCGCTTCTTTGGTTTGCGGTTTGGGTCCCGGATACCTGAAATCCTCTTCGTTTATTACCTCTATCGTCGGGTCGGACTGCTCTTTCGCCAGCTGATAAAAAGAACCGATCAGCCTGGTTCCGTGATGCTGCGGTATGATGTCGATAATTGTCTGCGGGAGCTTGTTCTCTTTCGCCAGCTGAATACCCTTCTTGACGTGATTGACGATTATCAGGGCGCTCATATGCGGTTTCTGTTTTCGGTGGAGCTTCGGAGCGTTGATATTGTTTTCGACGAAATAATCCGGTTTGGCAAGTTTTCCGATGTCGTGATAGAGAGCTGCAACGCGGCAGAACAGAGCATTTGCCCTTATTTCAGTGGCAGCCGCCTCAGCAAGAATACCGACCATCACCGAATGTTGATATGTTCCAGGTGCCTCGATCGTCAGCTGCCGGAGAAGATCCCTATCCGCGCTGGATAACTCCAGCAGTTTTATATCCGTTGCAATTCCGAAAGCGGATTCGAGGACGGGCGCCAGGAATGAAGCGAAGAATGCGATGAGAAAACCGCCCATGAAGCCGAGGAAAATCTCGAAAAAGAACACAACGAGCTCGAATTCGCCGGTAATAAGATTTATCGCGATTATAGAAATTACGTTGACAAGCGAGACAATCATAGCGGCTTTCATGAACGCCGAGCGTTCGCGATAGTGGCGGATTCCATAGATGCCCGCGAGGCTGCTGATTATCGAGAAGAGCGCCACATAAAAATTTCCGTCGGTTAGAATTCCCGTGAAGCCTCCGATAGATAAGGCGAGCATTATCGCGATCAACTGGTTGGAAAGAGAGGTGAGCAGAACCGGACCGGCTGCGAAAGGCATCGCGTAAAAATAAGATTCTATCTTGTTAAAGGGATTTAAGAGAAAATGGGTTCCCAGGGTTTCCGTAATGAAGAAACTGGCCTTCAGAAGAATCAGCTGGAGGACGAGTATCGAGCTGAAAAGGATAAAAAGTTTTTCGATTTTAACGTAACGATATACGAAAAAGACCGTATAAGCTTTAATAGCAATGAGGAAACACGCAAGAAAGATGGCAAGGCCTGCGATATTGAGAAATGCGCTGAATTTGCTGCTTTCCTGCCTGATTCCGTTTATCTTGAAAAGAGTTATGCCGTCAATGATATCCCCTTCTCTGACAACAACTTCGCCTTTCTTTATTTTGTAATATACCGGCTCGATTTCCGATGCGGTTTTGATCTCTTCATCTTTCGTCCTCATCGGATTGAACTCGAGGTTGGGCCTTACAACAAACGCCACGAATTTGCGAAGGTACATTTTATCCAATGCGGGCATTGTCATATCCTGAGATTGCAGATAGATTACCGATGATATTTTTTGAATGGACTTGACGTCGGAGGTATCCGTTACCGGTTTGTATTGCTCAGGTTCGTCCTCTCCCATGCTTTTAAGAAATCCGTTTTTTCCGATCCTGGCCACATCATCTTCGGTCGGGACGAGCGAAAACCTTGCGATTCTTCTTATAAGCGCAATAGAAGCCTCCTGCAGAGCTTTATCAAAGCTGTTTTCCATATGATAGACAAGCAGCTCATTATCGGTTTTTATCGGAAGTTCCCTTCTTATCTTTGAGATAAGCTGAGAGCTTAAAGATTTAAAGGATTCATGCAGTATAAAAGCTTTGACATCAGGGAAATTTTTCTCTCTCAGGAAATTGTTTAAAACCACTCTTCCTCTTCCGAAATATCTGATGACTGTATCTATATCTTCCGCCCTTCTACCTGTGAAATAATCATATACGGGCGGTAGGTTGTCGATTGCCAGTTTGCGGCGGTCCTCGAGGCTGGACCTATCCTCCACCGTTATATCTGCCTTTGCTCTGATTGTTGAGCGCGCGATATCTCCGATTTTGTATTCGCTTTCTGTGATCTTTATCTCAGGACCGAGGAGCACCAATAAAATAAAAAATGTGAATATACCCCATACAAGATTATTGGCAAGTATCTTCATAGTGAAATAATCTATGAATTTTTCAAAGACGTTTTTCTTTTTTAAAAAAGAATCTGTTTTGTTTCTTGCTTTATCCGGCATGTTTTTTCCCCGTTGATTTATCCCCTGGGTTTTTCCGTGGAATTTCGATTTTTTGCCTTTGCTTGTGAATAGGCGGTAATAATTTTTTTTACGAGCGGATGACGCACAACGTCGGTTTCATCGAAATAAGCGAACTCTATCTCCTCTATCCTTGCGAAGAGGGCCTGCGCTTCCACAAGCCCCGAAACGGCGTCGCTCGGAAGGTCAATCTGCGTTATGTCTCCGGTTACGACCACCTGCGACCCAACTCCGATGCGTGTCAGGAACATCTTCATCTGTTCCGAGGTCGTGTTTTGCGCCTCGTCAAGGATTATAAAAGCGTTCGCAAGCGTCCTTCCGCGCATAAATGCAAGCGGAGCGATTTCTATCACCTGTTCCTCGATGAACCTCTGAGCTTGATCGAATGATGTCAGGTCATAAAGGGCGTCATATAGAGGTCTGAGATAGGGATTAACTTTTTCCACAAGGTCTCCTGGCAAAAAGCCGAGCTTTTCTCCAGCTTCGAGAGCGGGACGGCAAAGCACGATTTTTTTCACTGCACCATGAAGCAATCGCTCCATCGCCATAACCATCGCAAGATAAGTTTTGCCTGTCCCGGCAGGTCCTATGGCAATGACGATATCGTTCTTTCTGATGGCATCGAGGTATATCGCCTGATTTTTGCTTTTCGGCCGGATTGTCCGTCCGCTCGGCAGGCGTACCCCGTTTGATGCGAAGTGTTTTACCAGATCAACCTCCGGGTCGTTCTGTATGAGCTGGAAAAGGGTGTCCATATCGCCGTCCTGGGTTTTGTGGCCGTTCTCGATCATTCCTGCATATGACTTCAACAGCTTTTCTATTTTTCTGGCGTTTTCCATATCACCGGCGACAAGTATCTGGCCGCCGCGGGCGGAAATTTCCACGTTGAATTTATTCTCCAGCATCTTGAGATTTTTATCCTGGATGCCGAAAATTTTTTGAAGGTTTTCGGAGTTTAAATCGAATTTAAGCATTCCAGTGCCTCAACCTCGGTAAACAGGTTCGGACACGCTTTCACGGTCAATGAAAGCCAGGAATTCATTCATCAGCAGAGACTCATCTTCGAATGAATTTATTTTTTTTCGGAAAGCCGAACCGCTATGAAGGCTGCAACTCAACCAACTGCTCATAATTCTCAACTTGTGAAGAAGAAACAAGGGATTATCATTCCTGCTTATCGCTTGATAATAGTTCTTAAAGAAAAAAGAGTAATCCGCTCTCGAAGGTTCAAAGGAGTCACCTGTAAGTTCCTTCCAAATGGTTTTAAAAATGAAAGGATTTTTGAGCGCTGCTCTGCCTATCATGATTCCCGACGCCTTATATTCAACAAATGCTTCTCTCGCCTGGCTGGTCGAATTGATATTTCCGTTTGCAATTACAGGAACAGGCGAATTTTCAGCGAGTATCTTCCATGCTTCGCGGTCAACCTCCCCGGAGAAGCCCGCTTTTCCCGTTCTGGCATGAAGAGTCAGCGCATCAGCTCCTGCCTCGGCGGCGGAGAGGCCGAATTCAACATAATTCAATGTCTTGTTGTCCCACCCCAACCTGAATTTTGCCATCAACGGCACATTTACCGCCTCCCTTACGGCCTTGATAATCTCTTTCGATAACGTTGGATTCTTCATCAAAGCGACGCCGACCCTGCCTCTAATAATATTTTTCGAAGGGCAGCCGAAGTTGATATCAATTATATCCGCTCCGGCTTCCACGGCAAGCTTTGCTGCGGCTGCCATTCGTTCGGGATTCGCTCCGTAAATCTGGAGGGCGATGGGATGTTCTTCCGGATCAATCGCCAGCGTATGAAGGGACCTGGGATTGAATCTTGTTATCCCTTCCGATGAGATCATCTCTGATTCGACAAGGCCCAGTCCTCCGATCTTCTTGAGGAGCGGCCTTAGATGGACATCGGTAATCTCCGCAAGAGGGGCAGATATTATTGGCGGTTCGATTGTTATACCGCCGATACAAAAAGATTTCAGATGGAAATTGTCGGATGTATTCATATTGTAATGCTACTCTTCAGAACCCGGATCCGGTCCTTCGAAAAGCGAGCCTTTATATATGAAACGATCGAATTGCTTTTGTTCATAACCCGCCCACCTTCCTTCCGCGGCGTTCTCGGTTATGAACTTGAACATCGCCTCAATCTTGGCGTCCATATCGTCAAGATAATAAAGAATCATAGCTTCTATAGTCTTGGGTCTCTTGGGCGAACCAAATTCGTAGGAACCATGATGAGCCAAAATCATATGTATAAGCTGAAGAGCCAGCTCTTTCGGGAAATCGGGTATGTTATCAATTTCTTTCTGTAGCCTGATTGCCTCGATGGTAATGTGCCCGATCAACCTGCCTTCGTCGGTGTAATTATAATTCCTGTCATAAGATAATTCGAAGATTTTTCCGAAATCATGCAGCAGGGCGCCGGACAGCAACAGGTCTCTGTTGACCTTCACCGCTTTGTAATGCTCGGCGACGAAATTGCACAGATTTGCGACGGACAGCGTATGCTCCAACAATCCGCCGTTGAAGGAGTGGTGCAGGGCTTTTGCGGCGGGAGCGGCTGAGAATAAATTTTTTACCTCTTCATCCTGGAAGATATTCTTGATGAGCTGTTTTAAGTGGCGATTTTCGATGGAAGAAGCTAATTCATTCAACTCCTTCCACATTTCATCAGCGCCGCGCTTCGATGTTTTTTGAAAATCCTTGATGTCCACCTCGCTGGAATCCACTTTCTGTAAGTCCGTGAGGGAAAGCTGCAGCTTCTGCTGGTATAGCTTGGCATGGCCGCGTATCCTCACATAATCGTCTATCTGGAAAGTGGAAAACGTTTTCTGGAAGTTATCCCACATATTGCAATATATTTCGCCCGTTTTATCGGCAAGAATCAGGCGCAGGTATTGCCCGTCAGTCTTTCTGGGTCTCAACTCCTTGTTGACGACCAGAAATATGGAATCAATAGGCTGTCCTTCTTTTATTTCCCTGATGAATATCTTTTTCTCGTTTGTCATTAATTTCCTTCCGGAATTTTTTCATCTTTTAGTTTGAATGATGGATCGAGTATCTCAACGAAATAGTCTTTTTTCAGCTTCTCGATGTATTCCTTGCTTGCCGCTTCCATCTTGGAGGTCCGGATTTTTTCGGTGATCTCCTGGCGAACGCTTTCCAGAGGGATTTCTTTGGCGATCTTTCTTTCAGTGACTTGTATGATGTGATAACCATTGTCCGTTTTGATTACATCTGAGTAGTCGCCCAACTGTAATTTGGAAGCTGCGTCTTCGAGCACAGCAACGAGCTCGCCCTTCTGGAAATAGCCGATGTCCCCATCATTTTTTTTTGCGTTTTCATCGGAATATTGATTAAGCACAGAAATGAAGTCCACGCCTTGTTTCAGTTTTTGATGCGCCTCGGTTATGCTGGAAAGGGCTGTCGCCTCATCTTTATCGGATATTGAGACGAAAATCTGTCGGATGCGAGCTTCTTCGCCGCTGCTGTATTCTCTTATATTGCGGTTGTAATAATCCAATACTTCCGCGTCGCTTACAGTAATGGTGGCATAAACATTCGATAAAATGACCTTTTGATATAGAAATCCCCTTTTCAACTGTTCTTTCAACCAGGGAAGCGATATTCCCTGAGTCTTTAACGCATTATCCAATTCATCGTCCGTTTCAAGCTTGTTATCTTTTTTTATCAGTTCAATCCTCTTGTTTATTTCTTCATCAGTAACTTCGACCTTATATATTTGAGCAATCGTTGTCACAAGTTTTTCTATAATAAGATTCTCAAGAGCTTCTTTTCTTAAAGTGTTCTCATCAACATTTATATCTTTTGTCCTTGTTTTCAAATTTATTACAGCTGCTTGCAGCTCCGTGGATGTGATGACGGAATTATTAACTTTTGCGACGACATACTCTATCAGTTTTTCATTTTCCCGGCTCTGGCTAAAAACTGAAACATGGCCGAATAGCAGGATTGCGGCAGTAAAAAAGCATATTACAAAGGAATACTTGAAATTAATCGCTTTGTTATTCATTTTTTCCCTTTCGTTATCTTTTTATTGGCGTGTAGGTGAATTCAAGGTTTTCAAAGTATATTATTATACCGGAATTGTCAGTTTTTTTCTCCTGCCAGATGCTTTTTATATGTTCGCTCAAATAGGTTTCTCTTTTCTCTTGGAGAAGCTTATAGCGGACAAATTCCTGCGCTTCCTGAAAATTCGGCGGGTATTGAACTTCGGTATCATCCAGGCGAAGGATTATAAAGCCGTTCTCGGATTCGATAATATCGCTGATTTGTCCCGATTGAAGTTTCGTCACAGCTCTTTCTATATATTCCGGCAGCTCTTCCGCCGTGAACCAGCCGATTGCTCCGCTTTTGTCTTTTTCCGGTGTGGTGGAATATTTTTTTGCCAGCGCTTCGAAACTATTCTTGTTTTTATCGAGGAGGTCTTTTATATTCTGCGCGATCTTTTTATCCTGCAGAAATATCTGACTCAGATTATAGCGTCTTTGAGGTTTCTGGCTGTTGTAAGTCCTCCTATAGTATTCTTTCTCTTCGTTTTGCGTGATAACGACCCCGGATGTGAGAGAAATTTCCACATATCTGTTTACTATATTGCTTTCTTTGAAATATTCGATCCAGTCCTTATTATTGAATAATTCTGCGAGTTGCAGTTCACCCGTTTGATCACTTCCAAGAGTTTGTTTAAGTTCTTCGATTTTCTGGCTGATCTCCTGGTCCGAAACGGTTATTTTATGATCTATAGCTTCTTTAAGCAGCGCCTTCTGTTCTAAAAATCTCTCCAGATAAAATGACATGGTTTCATCGTCCATCGTCAGAGTATCATTGCCGTAAGTCTCGAATTTTAAATATTTCTTGAAATCTTCTAAATAAAATGTTTTTCCCCGAACTTTTACAATTTCTCGGGCCAACGCATATGCTTCGTTCGCCTTCAAATCTTTTCTATCTTCTTTCCCGTCACAGCAGATGGCCGCAATGGTGCAGATGATGAATATTTTGAAAATGAGGTTTTTTATCATTATTTTTGTCGCAACATACTTAGGCTTTTATTACGTTAAAAGGATTAACTTTCATTTGTATAGGTCGAGTCAACCGGCTCAATTATAATCTCAATCTGGTTTGAATTTTTATTTACTGCCGCTTTTATTTGAATCACAGCATTTGCGTTCGATTGTTTTATGCCTTCCACTTTGTTCCTTATTTGCGACACAAACCTGTCCATAACCGTCGGGCTTATCTCGCCGCTTTTTTTATGTATTGCGAGGATGAGGTCGTTGACAAGCCTGTCCGCATCCTTATGCTGGAATTCGAAAAAACTCTCCATCAGGGTTGCGGATTTTTCCTTTAAAGCGCGGGACTCCGCGTTTTCACGAACCTTTTTAACCATTTGCAGGCCATGTTCTTTCCTTTGAAGCGATTCAAACCTGTTAAGCATCATATCAATATATGGATCATCGGTCCTGCGAAGCTTGTAATAGATTCCCTGAACCTGCCGTTCAGGATCGTTGAAATCCTTCATCCACTGGATCTCATCTTTGATGAGCATTTCTCCTACATTGTACATTCTTTCAAGTAAAACCTCATATCTCTTTATATACTGCTCAAGTAAATCCGCCAGCTCCCGGTTTTTGCCTTTTATCATAAAAATAATAAAATTAAATAAAGCCCTTTTATCAGGTTCTGTTTTTATGCGCTAATTATTCTTTTTTGACTTTATCATATATAGTCAGAATTTTCACTACTTCATATGTGATCAAGCCCGCAGGGGTCACCACCTCCACCTCTTCGCCTGCCTCTTTATTTAGCAGCGCTTTTCCAATGGGTGATGAAGGGGATATTTCTCCTCTTTCCGGTTCAGCGAGCTCTCCAAGAACGATGTCATAGACCTTTTCTTCGTTCGTTTCCAGGTTTCTCAGGAAAACCGTCGATCCAATAGCAATCCTATCACGCGGGATCGAGCTTTCGCTGATAAGCGACAGCGTTGAAAACTGGGTATTCAGAGCGCGAAGCCGGTTGTGAAGGTAACGCTGTCTCTCCAAAGCGGATTGGTATTCAGCGTTTTCGCTCAGATCTCCAAGCGCCACGGCTGCAGCGATTTCCTTCGGGAGTTCTATTTTAAGTTCCCTCTCGATACTTCGTATTTCCGTAACCAATCTTTCTTCAAGCACTTTTTTCATAGGTATATTCTAAACCATCAACGATTAAAGGAAAACCTTTTTCTTATCGTATTGACTGTATTGTATCTCTTTGTTAAATTCAACTGTTAAATGAGACAAATTGATTTATGACAGACGGCAGCAAAAAGAAACCCGATTTCAGCCTTGTTCTGGCATGCTATAACGAGGAAAGCCATCTGAAAAACAGCATTGATGACATTTTAAACGTATTGGATTATGCGAAATTTACATATGAAGTGGTATTTGTTGATGACCAAAGCTCCGACCGCACTGGAGAAATCATCAAACAGGTAATCGCCGGGAAAAAATCTCATTCTTTAAAGGCGGTTTTCCATGATAAAAACACCGGCAGGGGGGGGGCTGTCACTTCGGGGATAAGAGCTGCTGCCGCCGAAATCGTCGGGTATATTGATGTCGATCTCGAGGTTTCTCCTCTTTATATCCCTTACTGCGTCAGGAAGGTTATGGAAGGATCTGATATTGTCATCGGTTCGCGTGTATATAAGGTACGCACCAACGGCGCATTCAGATACCTTACACATTGGGTTTACCTTCAATTGGTCAGAAGTTTGATCAAAGTAAAATTTTTAAAGGACTCCGAATCCGGCTACAAGTTTTTCAGGAAGAGCCGGATATTGCCGGCGCTCGATAGATGTGAAAACACACACTGGTTTTGGAGCACTGAGTTCGTCGCTCACGCATTTCTACAGGGGCTTTCGTTTTGTCAGGTTCCGTGCCTTTATTTGAGAAACCGGGATAAAAAGACGACTGTAAAGGTCTTGAGGGACAGCTGGCGCTATTTCATATCACTTTTCAGCTTTTACCTGAAGAATCGGAAAGCACTCCGGGCAAGAGCCAGGGAATTTTATGCTGAACGGCGCGCCTGATGATCGAAAATTCCTATGAGATGACATACAACCAAGAAAACCGTTATTGGTGGTTTACCGCCCGCCTGGATATCTTCGTTAGTTTTTTCGAGAACCTTCTGAAAAAAGGGTTGATCCCCAGAAATGCTAAAATTCTCAATCTTGGGTGTGGCACAGGCATCCAGACTGAAATCTTCTCTCGGTTCGGCGAGGTCGTTTCGCTCGACTATTCTGAAGATGCGCTGAAATTCTGCGGAATAAGAAGGCTCGGCCGCCTTGTCAGGGCGGATGCCAGGAAGCTCCCCTTCGCCGTCGCCAGTTTCGACGTCGTTCTGTGTTTCGATATCCTTGAGCACATCGAATCTGATTCCGCGGCGGTCTCCGAGATTAACAGGGTTTTAAAAAACGGCGGCGTTACGCTTATATCAGTTCCGGCATTCAGATTTTTATGGAGTTCCTTCGACGAAGTAAACTGGCATAAAAGACGATACCAAAAAAAAGAGGTCGAAAAACTCATTTTGGGGAGCGGCCTCATCCCATTTAAAACCAGTTATTTCAATTTCTTTTTATTTCCGCTCGCTTTGATCAGACGATCTTACGAAAAAGTTTTCAAACGTAGAGAGAGTCTATATTACCTTCCGAAAACAGGACTTTTTTCGAATTATATTTTTGAAAAGGTTTTTACTTCCGAGAAATATTTCCTTAACCGCTTCAATTTTCCCTGGGGGGTTTCTGTAATCAGCATTGCCCGAAAACCTTGACTTGAATATTCAATAAGTATTTAATCAGGCTATCTTTAAGACGAAAAGTTGAGTAACCTGCCGGAGAGTTTCACGTTAGAACCGGTTTTTGATGATTTTTTCTATTATTGATGGAGTAAAACTATGAAACGGTTAACTTTCTCGTTTATTATTTCCTTGTGTTTCTTTCTCCTCGCTGTGCACGGAACTGAACCTGAAAAAACGGATTATACGAAGGAAAAAACACTTTTCGTTACTGGGACGGCACATCTCGATACTCAGTGGAGATGGACTATCGTCGACACAATAACCAAGTACATTCCAGCCACACTGCGGGATAACTTCAAACTGTTCGAGAAGTTTTCTTCTTATGTGTTCAGTTTCGAAGGAGCGTTCAGGTATATGCTGATGAAGGAATACTATCCTGATGAGTACAAAAAACTGAAGGGATATATAAAAACGGGAAGGTGGGCGGTTTGCGGCTCGTGGGTGGATGCTGTGGATACGCATATCCAGTCGCCGGAATCCCTGATACGGCAAACGCTATACGGTAATGGCTTTTTCAAGAAGGAGTTCGGAAAGTCCAGCGTGGACATCTTCCTCCCGGATTGCTTCGGGTTCGGCTATGTTTTGCCGAGCGTCGCCGCGCACTGCGGGCTGAAAGGGTTTTCAAGTCAGAAGCTGACATGGGGGTCAGCAATCGGGATACCATTCGATCTGGGCTTGTGGGAAGGGGTTGATGGTTCGTCAATCATTGCAGCGTTGAACCCGGATGATTACGTTGCGACGATAAGGGCTGACCTCAGGGAAAGCGAGAAATGGAGAAATACGATCCAGAAACAGGGGGAAATCTCGAAACTGTTCGTGGGGTATAAGTACTTTGGCGTGGGCGATGAGGGCGGAGCGCCGGATGAAGAAAGCGTTTCATGGCTCGAAAAAAGTATAAAGAGCGACGGTCTCTTCAAGGTCTTGAGCGTGCCTGCGGACTTGATGTTCAGAGAGATTTATAAGGTCAACAGCAATCTTCCCCGTTACAAGGGCGAGCTCCTGATGACTACTCACGGTACCGGTTGCTATACGTCGCAAGCGGCGATGAAGAGATGGAACCGTCATAACGAACAGATGGCGGATGCGTCGGAAAGAGCTTCGCTGGTTGCGGACTGGCTTGGAGCGCTGCCTTATCAGGCGGAGAAGATCCGTGAGGCTTGGATTCGTTTTCTGGCTCACGGCTTCCACGACGACATTACCGGCACGAGCATCCCGGAGGCATATACGTATTCCTGGAACGACGAAATAATTTCGATGAATATGTTCAATTCCATTATAAAGAATGCCGTCGGCGGTGTCGTCCGTGCCCTTGACACGCGCACGGAAGGAATACCGATCGTCATTTATAATCCCCTTGCCATACCGCGGACGGATATTGCTGAAGCGGAGATAACTCTAAATACGGCTTTTTCCGGCAAAGATTTGCGCCTTTTAAACGAAAACAATCTTCCTGTTCCTCTGCAAGTTGTCGGCGGTAAAGATGATGTTGTAAACATAGTTTTTCAGGCGAAAGTGCCCCCTCTGGGTTTCGTTGTTTATGACCTCCTTCCGGGCGGGGAGACGAAAAAGGAAGATAAAGCTCCGGCTGTGCTTGGAAAAGCTGCGGATAATGATGGCTTCGAGATCGCAAACGACAATTATCAAGTTGAAATAGATAAATACGGCGATATTCGCAGGATTTTTCACAAGGGTACACAAAAGGATATCCTGAGCGAGCCTGTAAAACTCGAACTCTTCAATAATTATTCACAGGTCTGGCCTGCATGGGAGATTCTCTATAAAGAAATTATAGCTGCACCACGGGCTGCCGTGGCTTCACCGCTCAGGATTGAAGTAGTTGAGAGTGGACCGGTCAGGTCTGTAATCGAGGTTGAGCGTAGAGAATCCGGCTCGGTTTTCAACCAAAGAATAATTCTACCTGCTGGAGATGCCGGGGATAGGATTGAGGTTGAAAACATAGTTGACTGGAAAACCCGTGGGACTCTTCTGAAAGCATCTTTTCCGCTGACGGCTTCGAACCTGAAGGCGACTTATGACCTCGGAATGGGCGTTATCGAGAGGGGCAACAACACTGAAAAGAAATACGAAGTCCCCGCGCAGCAGTGGGCGGATATCACCTCGAAAGACGGGACCTACGGTGCTACAATTATTACCGACAGCAAGTACGGCTGGGACAAACCTAAAGACAACGAGCTTCGCCTCACGCTGATTCATACACCTGAGACGAGCGGATCTTATAAAGACCAGGCGACGCAGGATATTGGTATCCATAGGTTCAAATATGCAATAGCCGCGCATAAGGGAGACTGGCGTTCCGGCAGGATTCCTGAAATCGCAGTGCGCGTAAATCAACCTTTGATTGCGTTAGGGCCCGGCAGACATAAAGGCACGCTCGGAAGAAGCTTCTCATTTATCACCGTTAGCGGCGAAGGTATCGCCGTCAAGGCATTGAAGCAAGCGGAAAACGGAGATGGGATCATTGTGCGTGTGCAGGAGCAATACGGCAGGCCGGTTAAAGATGCCTGGATTTCATTTGCGACTCCCATCATGAGCGTGAAAGAGGTAAACGGCCAGGAAGAACCGGTCAGCGCGGGTCGGGTGATCGGCGGGAAGCTGATGTTCGACATTAACCCCTACTCCCCGAAGACTTTTTTAGTAACGATAGGAAAACCAAAGGTGAAACTCGAACCCCCGGCCTCGGTACCTGTGAAACTTGAATACAATCTTGACGCAGTGAGCACAAATTCGAATATGAAGGACGGGGATTTCGACGGCAAGGGAACAACTTTTCCGGCGGAATTATTCCCAGAATCCATTTCAAGCGATGGCATTACGTTCCGGTTGGGGCCGAGTGAAGAAGGAATGAAAAACGTCGTTGTTTGCAAAGGGCAGATAATCCCTCTGTTTAAAAAAGATTGGGATTATAACCAGATTTATATTCTTGCCGCTGCTTTAAACGGCGACCAGAGTGGTGCATTCAGCGTCGGAGGAAGGGAATTCGAATTGAATATCCAGCAATATAACGGCTTCATCGGTCAATGGGACAGCCGTGTCGTGAATGGAGAGGTTCAGAAGGAACCGGAACTGTTTATGCCTGCATTCATCAAGAAGGACAAGCTCGCTCATGTTAGCACGCATCTACACAAATCCGATGGAACCAACATCCCATATTCTTTCGGCTACATCTTCGAATACTCGCTGCCTTTCCCGACATGCGCTAAAACCCTGAGGCTTCCGGATAATGAAAACATCAGGATATTCGCTATTACAGTTGCCAAAAATCCCAATATGGAAACGGAACCACTGCAGGAATTATATGATTCCGCAGACGGGGCCGGCGTCGTAATTAAAGCTTCAGAGAGGCTATTTCTCAATTCGGCCGAGTTCGAGCTGTCGTCCAACCGGAATGGAGGTGAGGTGCGTTATACCCTTGATGGTTCCGAGCCTTCCAAAGATTCCCCGCTTTATTCATCGCCCGTCAAGATCACGGAAACGACGAATATTAAAGCAAGAGTTTTCGGAACCGCGAACGAATTGGAAAACAGAACTGCTTCGATTACACTCGAAAAGGCGGCGCTTTCGAAGGCTGTTCAAACCCGGAACGTCGAACAGGGACTTAGCTTTGAGTATTACGAAGGGAACTGGCGTGAGATAAAGGATATGCTCGCAACAAAACCGCTGACCGCAGGTGTCGCACAAGATTTCTCGATGATCGACGGCAATCCGAAGGATTACTTCGGTTACCGGTTCCGGGGATACATCGAAGTGGCGCTGGACGGGATTTATAAGTTCCATATATCTTCTGACGACGGGTCGAGGCTCATCATCGACGGCAAAACGGTGGTTGACAATGACGGCCTACACGGGGCTGAGACTCCGGAAACGGGAGCGATAGCCATGAAAGTGGGACTCCATCCTGTGGAAGTGCTCTATTTCAACCGAGGCTGGGATAAATCGCTCATGCTTTCTTTCACCGCGCCTGACGCAGAGAAGAAACAGGTAACCCCGGCGATGTTTTATTATGAGCGCAATCAATAGTTTTTAGTTGTGAAGCTACTGGATGACGAAGGAGAACATATGAAAATATTAAACAAAAAATTGCCGGTCTTATGCATACTTTTCACAATAGTTATTGCCGGCTGCGGCGGATCGGGAAAAAAGTCGCAAGCCGACAAGCAGAGCGCAGCCGTCATCGGCGTGACGTTGCTTACTAGAACGCATCCATTCTATCAGGACCTCGAGGCGGGTCTGTTGGAGGAAGCGAAGAAACACAACTACAGCCTCCTTATCAATTCTGGCGAGTTCGACGTGGCGAAGCAGAAGGATCAGTTCGCCGATTTCATCGTGAAGAAAGTTGACGTGATCATCGTAAGCCCTTGCGATTCCAAATCCATCGGCACCTCGATCGCTGAAGCCAACAAGGCGGGCATACCGGTCTTCACGGTGGATATCGCCTGTCTGGCGGAAGGAGCGAAGATCGTATCCCACATCGCTTCGGATAATATCGCAGGCGGCCGTGAGGCCGCGAAGGCAATCGTGGAAGCGACCGGAGGAAGCGGAAAGATCGCTATAATTGATCATCCCGAAGTCGAATCGGTGATTCAACGAATAAAGGGATTTGAGGACGAGATTGCCCTGCATAAAAACATCAGGATTGTTTCGAAGTTATCGGGGAAAGGGATGAAATCCGAGGCGTTCAAGACAGCCGAGGATGTGATTCAAGGGCACCCCGACCTCTCCGCATTCTTCGGAATTAATGACGACACAGCCCTGGGGGTTCTTGCCGCCGTCGAAAAGGCGGGAAAAGCGGGAAAGATAGCGGTCGTTGGTTTCGACGCGGTTCCTGAAGCCAGGAAAGCCATCAGGGATGGGAAAATCTATGCCGATGTCATCCAAAATCCGAAACTGATCGGTAGAACCGCGATAGATACTATTGCGAAGTACCTCGGCGGTGAGGCTGTCCCTCCGAGGATACTGATCCCTTGCAGCCTGTTCAGAAAAGCGGATGCGGCAAAAAAAACGGAATAAAGCTCTTAAAAATCAGGCCGAACCGATCCTCCAGATGGATGGGGTCGTTAAAAACTATCCCGGAGTAAAAGCGGTCAAAAACGGCAGGTTCGAGCTGCTTCCCGGCGAGGTTCATTGCCTGATTGGCGAGAACGGCGCCGGCAAAAGCACGCTTATCAAGATTTTATCCGGGGCTGTCCGTCCCGACGCGGGACGGATTCTTATAAACGGGGAAGAAGCGAAGATTGGAACACCGCAGGAAGCGTTCGCTCTCGGCGTGAGTGTCATCTACCAGGAATTCAACCTTGTTCCGGCCCTGACTGCGGCGGAAAACATCTTTCTCGGCAAAGAAAAATACCGCTCGGTTTTCATTTCGCGCAAAGCCGAATATTCCGGGGCGCGGAGATTATTGAAAGATGTGGGATTCAACATCAGCCCTGATTCCGAATGCTCTAGCTTGACGGTAGCGGAGCAGCAGGCAGTGGAGATTGCCAAGTCTCTCGCCGTCGATGCAAATATTATCGCAATGGACGAACCGACGTCTGCGCTGACGCCGGCGGAGGTGGAGAAGCTATTCCGGGTTATCGAATCTTTACGGAAAAAAGCCATAGGGATTATCTACATAACGCACAGGCTGGAAGAGGTGTTCGAGATTTCCGACAGGGTTACAGTGATGCGCGATGGAGAATGGATCGGAACGTTTCGAACGGCGGATATAACGCGCAAGAAGCTGATAGAGTTGATGGTAGGGAGGCCGATCGAAAAGGAATATCCGACGAGGAAAGCGAAGATCGGATCGGATCTGCTTGTGGTCAGTGAGATTCAAGGAAAATGGAGCAGCTGCACGGTTTCATTTTCGGTAAGAAGCGGAGAAGTTCTCGGCATTACGGGCCTCGTTGGTTCAGGCAAGACGAGCATCGCCAGGTTAATATTCGGAGCGGACAAAGCGGTCTCAGGCGCAATATATTTGGACGGCCGGAAGTTGGATATTTCCTCGCCGATAGACGCGATAGATGCCGGTATCTCTTTGCTGACCGAAAACCGGAAGGAAGAGGGGCTTGTGCTGGGGATGACCGCGAGGGAGAACTTCAGCCTGCCGAATCTCAGGAAAAAGATGTCGGGCCGGTTCTTCATAAATCGCGAAGAAGAATCTAAGCGCTTCGAGGCGCATAGGAAAAACCTCAGGATAAAAACTGCGGGTCCCGGCCAGATCGTAAGGACACTATCCGGAGGCACACAGCAGAAGATCGTTCTCGCCAAATGGCTTGAATCCGAGTCCCAGGTGATCCTATTCGATGAGCCGACCAGAGGGATAGATGTGGGAACAAGGTATGAGATATACAGTCTCATCAACGATCTTGCGGCGAGGGGCAAGGCGGTGGTTCTGATATCCTCAGACTTTTCCGAGATTCTGGGTATGAGCGACAGGATCATTGTGATGAGCGAGGGTGCCATCAGCGGGGAAATCGGGAATGTCCGAAAGACTACTCTAAAAGATTTAATGACTCTCTCTGTCAGCGCAAAGACAATAAGGCGGCAAAACAAATTCGAGGGATCTGTAATATGAAAAAACCGAGGTTTGCGTCTGAGCTCGCGTCCCGGCTGTTATCGGAATATGGGATGATCGGCGTGCTACTGCTGTTATGCGTTTATTTTTCGCTGACCACAATTAAGGAGCAGTTTCCGGAAGGCTCGGCCGCCGCTGAAGATATTTCGGACACCATTTCAAGCCATCTCGGGAGCGATGAATCTATTGTCATTATAGGAAAACAGACAGGTGGGGATTCCGCTTTCATCGAAAACTTAAAAAGCTCTTTGGAGAATAAGGGCTATTCCGCTGTTAGGACGATCACGGGCGATCCACTCGATGTGAGACGCGGACTGGCTGATTTCTCGGTAATCGGGGAACCTGCCGGAGCGGTCGCCACGACGGAGGGCTATTCGAGGATTGTGAAAAAGATCACCGAAGATTTCCCGGTTTTTAAAAAATCCGAATTTCTTTTCCCCCGGAGTTATACCTGGCCCACTTTCCTTCTGCCCGCAAACCTGCTGAATATCGCAAACCAGATCGTCGTGATTGCGATCATCGCGATTGGGATGACGATGGTGGTCATCACCGGAGGCATAGACCTCTCCGTGGGGAGCCTGGTTGCGTTCTCCGCGGTGCTGACCGCCTGGTTCATTCAACGGTTCGGCGGGACCGGCACTGGTGTGATGGGAATGATAGGAGCATCGCTCGGCGCTGTTCTGCTATGTGGAGCTGTCGGCGCGTTTTCCGGCATTATGGTTACGAGGTTCAAACTTCCACCTTTTATAGCGACGCTCGGCGTGATGCAGGTGGCAAGCGGCATCGCGTATATCATATCGCAGGGCAAACCGATTTATAAGATTCCGGATTCTTTCACCGCTCTGGGCAGGGGGGCGGAGCCTTTCTTCTCGATACCATATGCGGTTATCCTGATGATCGTTTTATACGCGACAGCAAACGTACTGATGTCCAGAACGGTGCTGGGAAGATATATCTATGCCGTGGGAGGCAACGACGAGGCGGCGAGGCTCTCCGGCGTCCGGGTGAGCCGCATTTTGATTTTCGTTTATATCACTTCTGGCATTATGGCCGGCCTGGGAGGCGTCATAACCGCATCGCAGCTTAAAAGCGGCGCCCCGACCTATGGATTGTCTTATGAATTATATGTCATTGCTGCTGTCGTGGTGGGCGGGACCAGCCTTTCCGGCGGGGAGGGAAGAATATTCGGAACCTTAATCGGCGCATTCATCATCGCTGTTATTCAAAACGGCATGAACCTGACGAACGTGGAAAGTTATACGCAGAAGGTCATCCTCGGCGGCGTAATCATTGCCGCAGTGCTGCTGGACAGGCTTAAACAAAAAAAGATCCAGGGAACCTGATGGCCGGTCTGGAGATTTTTCATTATTGATGTGCTACTATATCTACCGGGCGGCAATTTGGGTATTATTACTGGTAACAGATTTAATAAATTATGCTGAATGTAATCGCGATAGCGGTATCCATATTCGTCATTTTTTTTCTGCCGGGTTGTGCTCTCTATATAAGATTTCTTTTGCCGTCGGAAGATAAAAAACCGCGCGGGCTGATCGAAGATCTTTTTTTTATTGTTTTTTCCAGTTTCCTCCTTACTACGGTTGCGGGGATAATCCTTGCTCTCCTCGGGGCTTTTCATTTTTCCATTCTTTTCCTGCTCGATTTTCTTTTTTCCCTGATCGTCTTTTTGACCAAGCGGGAGTTTAAACTCACCTGGAATTTGTTCAATTTTCGTCTGTGCTGGCAGGATATTCTGCTGCTAAATATAATTCTCATTGCTTCGTTCATTTATTTGCTGCCCTCGGAAGATATCTTCGGCGGAATGGACAGCGGTATCTATGTTAATACTGGCATCAATCTCGTCAGGGAAGGGAAGCTTGTCTTTTCCGATCCCTTAATGCAAAAACTCCCCGACGGCCTCCACAGCTCCGCAGCTTCGGTCTTTAAACTCGATGGATACGGTCTGTATTTCCGCGGCGAAGAGAATCAAGATTTAGTAGGGCAGTTCCTTCCGGGCTATCCGGTCTGGCTTGCCATTTCGTACAGTCTTATGGGGCTCGAGAGTTTTTTGGTGATAACACCGGTCATCGCCCTGATGGGTCTCGTGGCTGTTTATCTCCTGGGGTCGTATCTTTTCAGCAAGACTGCCGGTTTGATCGGAGTTTTTCTACTGTCTATAAACATACTTTATCTATGGTTTGCCCGCCAGCCATTGAGCGAAATAATGGCAAATTTATTGATTTTCGGCGGAGCGTATTACCTGTCCCGTTTCTTCCGGGAGAAGATAGAGGTATACGCCCAGATCGCCGGTATCTCTTTCGGAACGGCGCTACTCGTCCGGCTGGATTCGGTGTTGATGCTAATCCCTCTTTGTATTGTTTTTCTCTATTACAAGTACAAGGGTTTTAAGGCGAAAGGGCGTTATCAGACATTTTTGATCGTCACAGCCTTCATCCTGCTCACAGCCGTCGCATCTATAATCTATTTTAAGAACTACTTCAAGCTGCTGATATTGTATTTCCTCGATTTCAATCTATTTAAGAGTAAAGGGAAGATTTTCACCGACCAGCTGCGCTTCGGGCATATTCTAATCCTCGCAGGGGCAGTCTTCTTGTCCGCCTTCCTTATATTTCTATATAAAAATTCCGATAAGATTAAAAAGAAGGCAATGCAACTTAAGATCAAAAAAGACCATCTCTTGATCATGTCGGCTGGTCTTTTATCTTCCGTAATTATATTTCAGATTTTCATCCGTCCGTCGCTTCCTTTCCGGTTTATGTCTCCACAGGCTAACAGCCTTAAAAGGCTCGGGTGGTATTTTCTGCCCTTGAAGGCTCTGGGAATCGGCGAGCGGCCAATTTACCACATCGAGTCAAGATTCCTTTCCGATATATTCGTCATTTTTTTCTGCGTCTGCGTGGTTTTCGCATTTATGCGAAGCAGGCGTTCGCCCCAGGTTTTCGCTTTCGTTATGTTCCTCGTTTATTCTGTAGTTTATTTCAATGATTTAATGACCGTGCCCAACCATTTTTGGCTGAACAGACGGTATGTCTCGGTGATCCTGCCGTTCGTTTTTATCTGTGCGGGTTATTTGTTGGCTGAAATGATCAGGAAAAATATCTGGTCCCGAATTATCTCCATACTACTTTTATGCGCCGTCAGTTTTTCCTTCATCAATGCTTCATATATGATAGCCGGGCATCAGGAGCTCGGACGTTCCATTTCACAGATGGAACAGATTGCAGGAGAAATGAAGGATGATGCTCTGTACATTCTGGATGCGGAGCCCGGCCTTCAATACCACTTATTGTCACTGCCGCTGAAATATATTTTTGGCAAAAATGTCGTTCTTTTCGAGAATAGTAAGGATAATCAACGTAAGCTTTCATCATTGATTCCGAGTCTTCGCGAAAGCTATTCGGAGATTTATTACTGTTCAAATGAGAGGAAGGATTTTTCCAAAACTAAGATGTTTCTGACGCAGGAGGGATGGCAGGAATTATTGGTTCGCAGGTTCGAACATACGACAAATATAGATTACAGGCCGCCGTCAAAAATTCTGGATATGCGGATTACAATGCTGATTTTCCGGATCGAGGATCGATTGAGGCTTCCCCGGAATTCCCGTTTTCTTAACATCGGGACAAAGAATGAGAATTTCCTTGCCGACGGTTTTTATAATCCCGAGAACTGGAGCGGCTTGGACATTCGCTGGACGATGAACAGGTTCTCGTTGTTCCTTCCCAGGCCCGCGGATTACAATACGATAGTCTTAAAGATGACCAACGGACGCCCTCCTCACGAAAAACCGCCTCTGGTGTCATTTTTTATCAACGGAAAAAAAATTGATGAATTTTACGTGCTTCAAGGCTTTCTGGAATATAAATTGAAGATTCCCGATCCATTACTCGATGAGCTGAAGGCATCCAGGTATTTTGTCCTGGATGGATTGAGCGATATATGGATGCCGAAAAAATCCGGCGTGAATAAAGATATCAGGGAGCTTGGCGTTGCCATCGACAGTATATCCTTGATTGAGGAAGTACAGAAAAATGAAAAACCGCTTTCGTGATCTTATAGTATTTGCAATATTTTTATCTTCTATAGCCAGCTGTACCAATCGTAAAACCGGACAGGAGTATGGTTGTGAACTAAATATTATAGCCTTTCCTGATAAATGGTTTGCCGGGGAATGCAATTCTCTGGAAGTCAGGGTTAAGAATACCGGGAAGATTCCATGGATAGTCCTGGAAGACAACATTAAATGGCGGGTGAGATTGAGTTACCATATTTTTGACGGGGAGAAACTTGTCACCGAAGGCATAAGGACCGATTTCGACCGCACGGTATGTCCTGGAGAGACTGTGTCGCTGAAGATGGATATACTGCTTCCTCCCAGGCCGGGAAAATATCGAGTGGTAATTGATATGCTGAAAGAGGGCAAATTCTGGTTCAAGGATATTAAGAGCAATCCGCTCGCCGTCTCTGTTCTTGCCAAAGATCCGCTTTTACAATCGACCATCGCCGCGAAGGAATGGGAAACCGAGACCTTTGAAGGATTCCTGAAAAAAAGCGAGGAGCTTGGAAGCGGCTTCAGGGCATATATTCCATATCCGGAAGTTCAGGAGACTTTGAAGCTGATAGCCAGAAATTATGAGAAGAACCTGGCGGATGAAAATTCCAGGGCAGCAGGCTGGTTTCCCGGCAGCATTTATCCGCAGGTATGGCTTCGGGACAGCTACTATCATTCAACCGCTGCCGGATTTCTCTATCCACCGGAAATCATAAAGAAAATTCTGGAGGATTTCCTGGATTACAGTTCCATTCGGCAGGGATACGTTCCCGATTATATCTCGACAGACGGAAAGACGGCGAATTATTCAGTCACGAGTGACAGGTATCCTTTATTAATCCTCTTAGCTTGCGAATACATCAATCAGAGCGGTGATTACGAATGGCTTAGCAAGAAAATTGGTAAAACAACCATATATCATCAACTGAATTCAATTATAGATAAGCTCTATCAGAAAGTTTTTGATGAAAAAAGCGGCCTATATTTTTCGGGGCATATAGCGGATTGGGGGGATGTCGAGTTTGAGGATGACGGTTATGACAGCCAGGAATTTGGCCGCAGCTCTCATAAGGTGGCTGGTATATATACACAATCATTGTTTTATGCTTCACTCAAGGATTGGGCTGATGTCCTTTACAAGGTTCATCTTTATCAACCCTCTATGACCAATCTCCATAAAGCTGATATTTTGAAAATCCGCGCAGAAGAAGTGTTATGGAACAACAATACCGGATTTTTCAAAGTGCACAATCATCTTGATACCCTGATGCACGATTTTTCAGAGGATTCCATCTTCGCCCTTGGAGGCAACATCTGGGCTGTGCGCTCCGGCTTGGCGGATTCTGAACAAACGGAGAAAATATTGGATAAAATCAGCTATATAAAAGAGAGCAACGGTTTCCCAACTATCTCCAGGACCCTCCAGCCGCCTTATCCTAAGGATTTCTTCAAGAATCCGGCGCTCTCGGAGCCGGGGAGATACCAGAATGGCGGTTTCTGGGATTGGTACGGAGGATTGGCGGTGCTGGAGGAATTCCGAGCCGGGCGTTTTGAAGCAGCCATAGCACATCTGCGCGAGATATCTTCGGTTGCTGCGGCCAACAGGAACATTTATGAATGGTATGACGGCACATCTCACGGGCAGGGAAGCCTGCATTATCTTGCTTCAGGTTCAACCGTCTTCGAGGCGGTTGTAAAGGGTTATTTCGGTTTGGAGCAGAAAGCTAGTGTATGGTATATCTCCCCGGCTCTTGACGTCAAATCGAGGTCAGTCTTTTTCCGGAGAATTAACACCAGACTACTGATCGCTTTCAGGATTCAGCCTATTCCGGCGCGGAAAACAGTTATAATTGATTACAGTCTATCGGGACAAGATTCATTTGTCTTCACTCTGCCTGTCGCTGGAATGAGCAAGGCTGAATTTGAAAAAAGGAAGAGTGCTTATAACGGGAAGCTGTTCTTCTTCGATGAAAAAATATCCATTCTATTTTATCGAGATACACTGCCTGAAGGAAAAAACACTTTGAGGATTTTATATTAATACAACAGCACAGGCACTCATCATCTACAATATCAAATTTCAACAAGTCTGTTTTCCTTTTCTTGACCGGTCAACATTGTTTTGTTAGATTTAGACGTTTGACTAATATCAGGCGATAGGAATTGTATTAAATTTAGAGGAGGAAAAGTTTTTATGTCTTTCAAGAAAGTTTTTTCTTCAGCGGTTTTGCTGCTCCTGTTCTTGATGTTGACGGGCTTTATGAGCCCGATTTTATTTGCAGGGGAAAGTGGTGAAACCAGCGGAAGGGATGTGGCTATACCTTTCTATTGGTATATGGCTCCTGTCGCGGCGTTTATCGCATTATTTTTTTCCTGGGTTTTCTTCAGATTTATGAAGAGGTCCGACCCAGGGACAAAGAGGATGCAGGAAATCGCCTCTTATGTTCAGCAAGGAGCAATGGCTTATCTCAAACGACAGTACAAGATCGTCGCCGTGATCTTCATATGCCTCGTGATAATTTTGAATATAATGTCGCTCACGGTGAAACTGCATTGGCTTGTGCCGTGGGCATTCCTGACAGGTGGTTTTTTCTCGGGCCTTGCGGGTTTCATCGGAATGCGCACTGCTACCCATGCAAGCAACAGGACCACTGCAGCCACGATGAAAAATCTCGATGCCGGTCTGAAAATTGCTTTCAGATCCGGAGCCGTCATGGGGTTGACCGTCGTCGGATTGGCATTACTGGATATCTCGATTTGGTTCTGGATCTTATATAACTTCCTCGATATTTCCCTTCAAGAACTTACCGTCGTAATGCTCAGCTTCGGGATGGGAGCATCCACGCAGGCGCTTTTCGCCCGCGTAGGCGGCGGTATATTCACCAAGGCTGCCGATGTTGGAGCCGATATAGTCGGCAAGGTTGAAGCTGGCATACCCGAGGACGACCCTCGAAACCCTGCGACTATTGCGGACAACGTAGGCGATAATGTCGGCGATGTTGCCGGTATGGGGGCTGATCTGTACGAATCTTACGCTGGCTCGATTCTCGCCACCGCCGCTCTCGGCGCTTCGGCTGTTATGCAGCTGGTAAAAAGCATCGTTCCAGGGGATATTTCGACAATCCCGGCTCAGCTGTCCGGTTTCGTAACGGATATGGCAGCGAAGCTCGGAAAAACCGTCGGGGACGTCACCGCAACCGAACAGACGCTTACGGTTTTCAAGCACACCTGGCAGTTCAGGTTCATCATCGCGCCTCTGTTGATCGCGGCTGTCGGAATAATCGCTTCCGTAATAGGCATTTATACGGTAAGGACGCGCGAGGGGGCGACTCAGAAACAGTTGCTTAATTCGCTTATGTCAGGCGTGATCATTTCCTCGGTGTTCGTCCTCATCGGTTCAGCCCTGATAATCACTTTATTAGGGATACCGTTCGGTATATTTTGGTCCATCATAGCCGGTCTTGTTGCCGGCGTGATTATCGGCAAGTTGACCGAATATTACACCGCTTATGAATATAAACCGACCAAATATATCGCGGAACAATCGAAAACCGGTCCTGCGACCGTTATCATCGCGGGAATTGCCACTGGGATGCAGTCCACTGCATTGACAGTCCTTACCATCACTTCGGGTGTTTTCTTTGCATTCGCTTTCGCCGGCGGATTCGTGAACGCTTCGATGGGGCTTTACGGTGTTGCGATTGCGGCCGTCGGAATGCTTTCCACCCTGGGCATCACCCTCGCAACCGACGCTTACGGACCAATCGCGGATAATGCCGGCGGAAACGCTCAGATGTGCAATCTCGATGAATCCGTCCGTATAAAGACTGATCAGCTGGATTCTCTGGGCAATACGACAGCGGCGACAGGCAAAGGATTTGCGATAGGATCGGCGGCGCTGACGGCAATGGCTCTGATCGCGGCGTATATAGAAGAAATCAGAACCTATATGTTGTATCAGGGAACAGAAGTAATATTCGCAGCTGGAAAAACCATAAACACAGCCACTGCCTCCATCGAAGAGTTTATGGAATTTTACCAGGTCAACCTGATGAACCCTAAGGTGTTGTGCGGAGCCTTCATTGGCGTGATGATGGCGTTCCTCTTCTGCGCTCTCACTATGAAAGCGGTGGGTCGGGCGGCGCACCGGATGGTGGAAGAGGTTAGACGACAGTTCAAGGAAATAAAGGGCATCCTCCAAGGCACAGCTACGCCGGATTATAAAACATGCGTCGAAATTTCGACACGCGGCGCCCAGCGGGAAATGATCCTACCCAGTATGCTTGCGATATTTATGCCGGTTGTAACCGGACTGGTTTTCGGGGTTCCCGGCGTCGTGGGGCTGCTTGTCGGAGGTCTTACAGGCGGGTTCTGTCTTGCCATTATGATGGCGAACTCCGGCGGAGCCTGGGACAATGCCAAGAAATGGGTGGAGACTGGCCAGTTGGGCGGCAAAGGGTCCGATGCGCATAAAGCGACTGTCGTCGGCGACACTGTCGGTGATCCGTTTAAGGACACTTCGGGACCTTCGCTGAATATTCTGATCAAGCTGATGTCCATGGTTGCCGTTGTTTTTGCGTCGCTTACGGTCTATCTTGGACCGAAGATTGCAAAACTGCTTGGCATCGGGTGGCCGTGATTTGGTTTTTATAAATCGAAGGAACAAGGAGGGGTTATTACCCCTCCTTTTTTTTGCAAAACTACTAAATCTAAAATGAGACTTTTGAAAAACTAGTTTTTTCAATCTTGTATAGAATCCTTCGGATTTCATGCCGGACTTGCCTGCCCCGCACGGGATGCGGGGATACGGTGCCTGCTCCCCCCTTCGCCCCCCTCAATGAGGGGGGCGAAGAGGGGAGTACCCTCACTGAGGAGGCGAAGATTCCGGCTCTTTGGCCGGAATGACAGAAAAGTGGTTTTTGAAAGGTCTCAAATCAAAAAGGTAGAAATGCGCAGGAGATTCGGCTGGTTAGTTGATATAACCGAGAGATCTGAGTTTCTGAAGGGTTTCTTTTTGATTGCTCGTTCCCGATAAGTATATGGTTTTCACAAAATCATAGCTTTTGATATATCTTATCCGGTAATCTTTCTTATAATTTTCGCTGAAGGCATCGGTCAGCGGGATTCCATCCATATCGTATCCGATCGGCAGATTCATCAGCGCCAGTATTGTCGGCGCGATATCATAGGCTTTGATGTAACCCAGGTCTCCGCCTTTTCGGATTTTCTTGCCGCTCATCAGGAAGAAACCTTCTCTTCTGTGGTCTCCCGTGCGCAGCTCGTTTCGGGAAATAAATTTTTCAAGCGGATACTCGTATAACCTGTCTTCGTACTGAAGAATTACATTAACGGTGTTCAGTTCATATATGCGTGTGTTTATCCTCAGGACGAGGGATGAATCCTCCGCCGCAACATCAATAAAGCATGGTTCATGGTCTTCTTTTATCCGAACGCTTTGAAAGAAATCTATAAGCTTGTCTTTGAGGATGGGATCGGAATATCTGATCCTCCGTTTGGGCCTGCCGGCATCGGTTAATTCTTCGGCATATAAAGCCATTTTTTCCGGCAGCATATTTCTGTCCAGGCGGTAGAGGTCTATGACCTGCAGCAGAAAATTGATTTCAATATCGTTCGTGGCGATGTTTTTTCGAGGTATTGCCTGGAATCCATGATCGGCTGTCAGAATGAATGTCGTGTTTTTATCGGCCTTGGCAAGTATTTCGCGAATATAGGTATCCATCTCAATGTAATACTTGGGGATTACATCCGCGTATTTTCTTGCGCTCTCGGAATTCGGATCAATGTAGAATTCATCAGGCTCATAGAATTGCCAGAAGAAGTGCTGCAACCTGTCGCTGCTGACAAATACGGCACAGAGGAAAGAAGGGCTGAATTTGTCAATCAGGAAATTAACCGCCTTAGCTTGCTGGCGGATAACCGTAAAACAACTCTCGAGGAATTGGTCGGATACTTCCCTGGCATCCGCATCGGCGAAATAGGGTCCGAAATAATAGTTGAGCTCATTCAGCAGACCCACTGGATAGGTTGCCAGGTGGTCGTAGGGGCCTGTAATAAATGCGCCGTTCAGCTTTTCCGGATACGGAGAGCAAAGATAGTTGACGACCGTTACTTTCCGTTGGAATTCGTTCAGGATATTCCATATTCTCGGGCGTTCAACCATGCCGGAATTATTTCTTATGCCGTGTTTTGCCACAGTCATTCCCGTTGCGATTGACGACCAGGAAGGACCCGACTTTGCATAATTCGGCGGCGGCAGAAATGTTCCCCGGCATCCGTTTTCCACAAGTTTTTTAAATGTCGGCAGTTTTCCCTGTTTGATCAAGGGGTCAATGATATTCCAATCAGCTCCGTCCAGGCCGATGAAATAGACCTTCTGGGACGGATCGCCGCTCGATGAAGGCCGGGATGGGAGCAGAACATATCCAAGAGCGAAATGGATCAGATTAATCATAATAAATGAAGAGATTGCTGTAATAGTGAGTGTTTTATTGAAAAGCCAAAGCTGCGAACCGCGGTCAAGAAGGCCCTTCCTTTTTGCTTGTCGGAACATTTTCTTGATAAGCCTGTAAGCAAAATATGAACCTATAATAAAACCCGTGAGGAGGACACTGTTAATCAAAACAATCTTCGGCGTAATAAAGACCAGCCGGACGCGGATACCGCCCACGAAACCGGTATTTTCATAATAATCTTTGAATACTACCCTGTTGATATAATAGGCTATTCCCCAAAATATGAGCAGCGAAATGAAAATTGAAAAAAATATATTCAGACGTCTTTTATTGATAAGAAAAACGGCAAGAAATATCGCGAAGATAACTACGAGAGCGAAGGCGGCGATATTCAGGCTCTGACGGAATTCTTTGAAGAAATACAAAAGATCGGAAACGGTCCGTGGATACGAGATAATTTTCACGGCGAGGATCAGCAACGCCGCCGGAAAAGAGAGTATGAAACCGCTTAAAACCGGCCTGAAGTTCCTGATTTTCAACGATGAAATCATATCACCCCTTTTCCCCGCATTGGAGAATTTATCAGACCACCTATAAATTACAAGAAATTTCTGGAGAGACACGGATAGAACCAATTAACAATTTGATCAAATTCTTCCAAGGCGCCTCTCCATAAATTTGTATCTGGAGCATACGTTGTACATTTCGTAAAACTTTTAAATTGCGCAAAAAATCGTAATGCCGGCAGAGAGCTGCCGGCTCGCCGCAAAGATAAAAACAGTTTGACGTTGCAGGGCATAAAGCATAAAATACGCCCCAGTCGCCGGGATGGCGGAATTGGTAGACGCAAGGGACTTAAAATCCCTCGCTCCTTGTGAGTGTGCCGGTTCGATTCCGGCTCCCGGCACCAGTATTATCAATGACTTACGGAAATTCCGTCGTTTGAGACGGCCGTTTTTTTACATATTTATTGTGCAAGTCTCACAAAATGTCTCACAGTTTTCCACAGTTTTTATTGAATAATAGGTTTTAGGAGGGATTTCATCTATGACCCTGCTACTTTTTTATCGAGCGGCAGGATTCGGCAGATTATGTTTATCTTTTCGAGCAGATAATCATTGCTGAAGTGTGAATAATAATCGCTCGTAACCTGAATGTTTGTATGCCCGACTAATCGGCTGACCGTCTTGATATCCTCACCACTCATGATGAGCCAACTTGCAAAAGTATGCCTCAATATATGAGGAGTGATCTCAACCAATCCCGCCCTCATACATGCTTTATCCCAGGCAGTTCTCATGCTCCGTCTCGGTTCTGCCGGATTATCAGGTTTGGGAAAAACATACGGCGATTGAATGAAGCGGTTCGATGTCTTTCGCTTTTCCAGGATAGAAAGAAGATGATCAGAGATCGGCTTCGTGAGGGCGCGGCCTCTCCGTTTTGAGTCCTTCGTTGTGATTTCGAGTATCTTCCGATCCAGGTTAATATGATCCCATCGAAGTTTGAGGATTTCGCCAACCCTGCATCCGGTATAGATCAAGCAGTGGATGATATCCCTGAGCTCAGGATTGGAATGATCGATCAGCAGCTGTACTTCTTCAGAGGTAATATAACCTTTAGGTGTTCTCTCTTCATGCACCATGGGGTACTTTTTGAAAGGTGATTCCTGCAGGTCTCCCCAATTGAACTGAACAGCTTTGTTTATCATCGCTCTTATGTATGCAATTCCACGATTGATTGTTGCGGGTTTGATCGCAGGATTTCTTTCCTTATGCCATTTGCGATATTCCATTAGCTGGAAAGGTTGAAGTTCATTGACCAGTGTAGATGGCCCGAAGAATTCAAGAGCAAATTGTATATTCCGCTCAATGCCTTGCAGGTTACCACCCATTTCCTTAATGAATTCCAGGTACTGTGTCGCCATCATTTCCATGGTCAACGATTGGATTTTTGAGTTTATTCCCCTATAGATTCTGTTGTACAGGTCCTGTTTCAGTTTACCGAGCTCTTTAATAGCTTGTTCGTAATTCCCATATATGGTTTTCTGCTCCCTATACTGTTTGCGATTTGCATCTCTTAAAGAATAGTCGAGCTCCCATTTGTTTTTAGAAATTTGCTTTATGCCCATAGCAAACTCCTTTCCTAATTGTCAAAGAGCCCCGGTATGTATTCATTATAATACCAAATGGTATCAATTTCGATTTCCTTTCATTTTCTTTTCAAGCCATTCATTTAATCGTATTTTACAAAAGAGTATTGTGTTTCCGATCTTCACGTGCGGAATGTCTTTATATTTTTTATATAAAGTATTCAGAGGGATATGCAGATATTCAGCAGCTTCTTTAATGGTCATCAAAAGGAAATCGCTATTCTTTTCTTTAATATTTTCATTTACACTCGGGTTCATTTACGACATCCTTTTTTAAAAGTTTTTCATATACTTGGTGTACAATAGTCAGCCAGGTATGATTTCAATATATCAATCCTTCCATGGCCTAGTTCTTTGGTGAGTTTCTGATAAGCCACCAAGCGTATCTTTTTATCTGATTCATAGAAATTGTTAAGCTCGCAATATTTCCTCGTCTCTTCCAGAATAGCTTTCAGACGGTCATTTGCATAGGCTTGCCTGAGACCATGTCCAGTGCTCTGATGATTAATCCCAATTTTATCGAGAATGTAATAATAGGTGCGTTCCCATTTCTTGTAATCTTTCTGAGGATAAGGTTGCAACGGATCGAATTCGTATCTATTGTGTATTTCTCTTAAGAAGATTTGTTGCTCTTGGGTAAAGACAGGTATTGTTCTATGACGGTTGTTCTTGGTGCCTAGAGTTAGTTCGATTCTGATGGGATTGTTTTTTTCATCGCATATTATTTCTATGCAGGGATGAAATCGGAGCGCCTCACGTTTTCTTAATCCAAAGATTCGCTCAGGTATTAAGCAGTCCCTGATCCTTTTTCCATATTTATGAAGTAAACCATCCACCTTGATTATGATTTCAAAATCGTGTGTGCCGCCAGGTGTCCACCTTTTATCAGTGAAAACTACTCGGCCTCTTCTTATCCCGTAATACTTGTTATCTTTTATGCATGATTCCTTGCCAATTGAGATGCATAGTTTTCTAAGAAAGCCGATCTTTGTAGTCAGAGTTCCGGGTTTGTAACCGCGCTTTTTCCATTCTTCAATAATTTTTCGGATATGTTTTTCCTGTAGGTTTCGCAGTTTTATTAGATTGAAGTATCTTCTTAATATATCTGCAATATCTCTGATAACGGAGTGCTGATTTTTCTTTGTGTTGATGGAACGCGGTCTAATTCGGCGGTAGACGATAAAAATTTGTTTTAATAGATCATCTGGATTTTTTTGAAGTGATGAGTTCTTAATGACTGAATTCATCTCTCCTCTCGTATTGCTTGAAAATCGTATTATTTTACTCTTCATAGCAACCCTCTTTTTTTAAGAAAGGCGGGCGGTTTTTACGCCCGCCGTTAATGTGTTTTAAAGACGTTGTTCTTTGTAAGTCATTTTTTTTCATCCTCACTCATCTTCTTAATTAGTTAATTACTATCTTGCCCATGCTGCCTGCGGAACAGGACAGTGTTCCAGGTATTCTTAAAACCTGAAACGGGTAAAGATGAGTTTCAAAAAACGTCTTTTTAAATTAGTTAATTTAGGAGGGTCAGCTTGAAAAAAGTTTCAGGCTACCCAGTCCTTTAACAAATGTCATATCTCCTTGTTAAAAGGCTACGATAGCCCAAAGATTAGAACTGCTAATAATATAAGCTATAGAAAGAGGTTTTTCCACTAATAGCGGAATAATTTTTCTTGTTTGTATACTGCAATATACAATAGGCCATAATAAGCAGCGTAATTCCTTGATAATACTATGCATACAGTTATGCACATAGCCCGTCAATATCCGTTCTCTTCATTTTTCTCTGCGGAAGATCACAGATATTGACGGGCGTGGCACCATTCTCATGTCGATTATCAGGTTAGTGTTTACAATATTTTTAAGAGAAACAATTCTTACTGCCTTCTGTTTATCTGTTCGCTGGCGAACACTATAATTATTATCAGATTTACTGTTCGTTAACGAACAATAATTGAGCTTGAAACCTTTTGTTATTCTGTGGTTTTGTTTTAGCAAGTAGATTTTATTAGGCTTTACGATTTTTTTCTACATTTTGGTTTGAGAATTCACGATTTTGGTTTTTTGTGTCGGTTTATTTATTTCTCTCTTAGCGGAAGGAAAAAGAGAGGATTGGAGATTGAGCCTTATAAGGGATTGAAGTCGATCTCTGTTGAATCGGATTTTCATTCAGAGCTCTTTTCCCTTCTACTCATTCAATTATATTCGGTAGCGCCGTCAAGGATACTACGCTCCTCGCGGCATTATTTCATTTAACTCTGGTCGAGCGCTCCGGTACGTTCCTCCTTGACGGAGATCGTTTATGGATTCATTTCCGAAAAAGATTAAGTCCCCAATTTGTACACTATTTCTATCCGGCGCTCGCAAGAGCGCAAGACCGTTAAATACGTACATTCGGCGAGAATGAAATTCTCGCCACAATTATTTACAATATCAGGTTATATCACATCACTAGCAGCATCATTTCTTAATAATCGACAATATTATGAGAGATACGATTGGATCAGCTACTCAGCCTTTTAATTATTTACAATCACAGGCTGAATAAACTAGCACTTAAAACAGTCCAGATTCCGGGGGCTAGCCAAATGCCCCAACCCACGAAGAAGCCGAGGCCAGGCTGAAAAAATACGCCCTGAAATGGAGAGAAAAAGCCCCGAAACTGGCCGACTGGATGGAAGGAAACCTGCTGGAAGGGCTGGCTGTCTTCGGGTTGCCGGAAAAACACAGGAGACGCCTGAGAACGACCAATATGCTGGAGGTGGTGAACAGGGAGATAAAACGGAGAACAAGACTGGCAAGGTTGTTTCCCAACGAGGAGGCTCTGATCAGATTAGTGAGCGCGATCCTAATGGAAATATCGGAAGAATGGGAAACAGGCAGGGCATATCTCGACATGACGACTGAGAACGAGAACTCAAACACTGACTCTTCACAAATTTACAGAAAAAATGTTGCATAATCTAAGTTTTTTTCTTACTCATATCAATTATGTTATCCGTATGTGCAGCAACAGCGGGGTCGTGTGTAATGACAAGGCAAATGCGGTCTTGTTTGATGCCTGCGATATATTCAAAAAATTGATCAAGGACGGAATGATACTGGTGCGAGAACGGCTCATCCAGCAGGAGTATATCCTTCTCGCCGAACAAAGCGCGCGATAATCCCAGTTTCTGCCATTCGCCATAGGATATCTCCGCGCCGCCATCGAACAAGCGGCCGAGTATGTTCTCATATCCGGCGGGCAACCCCTCGATGAATTTATCCGCTCCAGATGCCCCGGCAGAGGATATAAGATAACGCCTGTATTCGGCTTCATCTATAATAATTTCCTTCCCCTGTTTCCCTTCGAAGCCGCTCTCAGAATGACGTTTGCCCTCCCAATCCTTTCCGCGGTTGCCGTTCATCAACCACGGCGCGCCGAAAGCGATGTTCTCGCCGACGGTGAAGTAATAGCGCGTGAAATCCTGGAACACGATCCCGATCCGCCTGCGGTATTCCGCAAGATCGAACGACCTGATGTCCTTGCCGTTCAGCAGCACAACTCCTGCGGACGGGTCGTAGAAACGGCAAAGCAGTTTCATAATCGTCGTCTTCCCGGCGCCGTTCTCGCCGAGCAGCGCCGTAACATCCCCAGCCTTCAGTTCGAAGCTTAAGTTTTTTAAAACTTCTCGTTCGAACCCGGGATAATTGAATGATACGCCGTCAAAACCAAGCGTCTTGATGCTTTTCGGTAAAGCTACCCGCTTTTTCCCGGAATTTCCACCCTTCGGCAGGTTTTTCCCGCTATCCCTCTCGATATCGGACGGAAGCGCCTGAAACTCGAAGTAGTTATTGATGAACAGGTGGTTCTCATAGAGTGAATATACGCTATTGATGATTCCCTGCATCTGCGCCTGGCACTGGCCGTAGGACTGGATGACGAACGAGAAGTCACCGATGCCGAATCGCTTAACCAGCACGCCCAGCAGGGCGAAAATGTATGCATATACGGAAGACGCGAAATCCGCAGCAGCAGTGAGGAACGCCACGGCCCAACGCTTCCAGGCGAGGGACTTGTCCAGCTTGTAATTCCTGTCGAAGTGGCGTCCATATTCCGCCTTCAGGTATTCGCCGAGGCGGAAGATTTTAAGCTCCCGCACGGATGAGACGCCAGTGAAAAGGAAGCCGATATAGCCCATCTTCCTGCTGGCTTGCGTTTTCTGCTGGTAAGTATCGAACGACAGGCGGCGCATCCGTTTTTCCATTATCAGCGTCGGGATGACGGAGAGGGCGAGAACCAGCACAAGCAGCCGAGAGATGCCGAAGAGAATGACGAAGAACGTGGAAAAGACGAACAGCCCCTGGACGAGGCTCACAAGCAGCTGGAGGATCATCATCGGGCGGTAGCCCGCCTCGGATGACGCGCGGCTGAGCTTGTCATAAAACTCCGGATTTTCGAAATACTTCAGATCCGTCGTATAGACCTTGTCGAAAGTCTTCTCCGTCATATGCCGCTGGAGCTTGGCTCCGAGCAGCGTCTGAAGCGTCCCCTGAAAACCACCGAGAAGATTACGCAACAATATCAATCCATTCAGCAGTGCAACTAACCACACGGCATGCAGTATATATTCTCCGCCGTCCGGCTTCACAAGTATCGCAAAAACCGAATCCAATATCAGCTTATTCAGATATATCAAAGCAACCGGAAATAATCCAGCAGCAAGATTAAGTAGAATGGAAATTGACGATAATATTCTGTCACATCTGAATATTACTTTGATAACTTCAAAGCAATTTTGTAAAAAAGAAAGCATATCTTTTTTTAATCTTTATTAATTATAATCTAATAATTTAAATAAAATTATAACAAGATAAGAAACTTTTATGCTTTGCTAAAACCAAAATAAGTTGTAAAGTCAAATACTTAGTGCTCAATTATTAACAAATTATATAAATACAAACTATTGTTAAAACCTAACTTTCCAATAATTATTTGAGTGAACCAAAATATAGTTTTACACCTTCTTCTCTTGAATTATGAAATAGAAATATCCTGTCTTTTCTTATAATGATTCTTCCACCTCCTTCGAATTTTAGTCCAGGTAATAACAAGTTATAATCATTTATATATTTCCCATTTTTATCATATTTAAAAAATCCGGTTTTTTCTTTGCTTTTTATATAAAGCCAAACATTATCATAATCATCAACAATAAGTTGATTTAATAAATCATAATACTCAGGTATAGGAATTTGACTCAGTTTTGGAAATTTTTTACGTTGTTCCAACATTTTCTTAATTGTTGATTCAGAATATATTTCTTTATTATAATCACTTTCTATTATCTTTTTTATAGTATTATCCAGAAAAGAATATTTATTTACTTTTATTTCATTATTTGAAGCATATACTATCTCATTATTATTTGTAGTATCAAATAAAATATTATCTTTTATAGCCACTACTCCTGATTTGTGTTCCGGAATATCTATGGACGCTAATCTTTTAATTTTAGGTTTTAAAACAGTAATCGGAAAAGTTATCAATTGAACTTTATCATCAATAGCGCCGTTTATTATTGCAATTTCATTATTAATTATTCTAAGTTTAAAGACTTGAATTTTCATGGGATAGGACACAGTTTTTTCAAAGATTCCTTGATCAGAGAAAACATCTAATCTGGTATATTGGGGAATATAAATTTTCCCTCCGGATAAAGCTATTCCATATGGACTATTAAGCTCTCCCGGTCCTTCTCCCCTTCGACCGAATGCTAAAATATATTTTCCGTTCTTATCATATTTTTTAACAACACAACCTTTCATGTCAACTATATATATATTTAAATTATTATCTACAATATAATCTTTTGCATAATAGAATTGGTAGTTTTCATCATCTTCTTTTTCCGTGAGCAGAACCTTCATCTCTACATTTTTCAAAGAATAGCATAGTAATGGTAGAAATAAGTTGATAATAATAAATAACACTTGATACTTCTTCATTTTTACCTCTCCTATTTTTTAACATTAGCTAATACTATTATTTATATAGCAAATCTTCTTTACGTTCATTTTTCATGAAATCTTTATTAGTGTCAAATTGTCTTTTACCCATGTTTCTATAACCTTAATGGGTCTTTTGTCATTATAAAAGTTCAGCCATTTATTCAATTCAATTGACAGAGCTTTAAAAGAAGATTATCGCAAAGCAGAGGTCAGGAAATAGCCTTACTTTAAGACTTCTTATTATATAAGTCCCACGATTCCAGGCTATTTTTATTATTTTTATAATATTTTTGATATTTTATCTTGACATATTTATTAAGGGAGAGGTATATTTAATGCTTGATTTGTTTATTATTGCTTTGTGGAGGAATGAATGAAATATAAAATGATCTCAATTTGTTTGCTGGTTATGTTTTTTCTACCGGGCGGCATATGTGTTTATATGCAGGAGCAAAAAACCACCGAACCATTTGAGAAAATAATTTATCCGGAGCTTCTCATAGATACCCATAAAGGGGATACGGACGAAAACTATATTCTGTATGAACCGTCAGCCGTAACGACTGATTCCGCCGGGAATATTTATATTATTAACTCACGTATGAACCAGATCTCCAAGTTCGACAGCTCAGGTAAATTCATTAAAAAATGGGGTACCGCTGGCGCCGCTCCCGGCGAGTTTCAATTCACGGGTCCTGGGGATGCCTTGACTGTAGGCTCTGGCGGGTTGTTGTATGTCGTTGACCGGGGACAGGCGAGGGTTCAAATTTTTAACCTTGACGGGAAATATCTTGATGGTTTTCGCGTCGAAGCGGGCGATTGGCCCGACTCAATCGTCGTAGCTAAAAACGGCGATATCTATCTTTCTGTGCCGCCGGTAAACAGCCTGAAAAAACGATATACCATACATTTGTATAAAAAATCCAAAAACGGTTATGAGTTCGTTAAAGGTTTCGCCGATTCTCAAGTATGGCTGGATGATGACGATCTAACACAGAAGGAAAGTGGCGCTGTTAGTTACTCAGGAATGTCCTTTCTTGCCAGTGATTCTAATAATAATATCTACCAGGTTTTCATGTATCTGCCGATAATTAGGAAGTTCAACCCTTCGGGAGAGATGCTTTGGCAAAAGACTATAGATATAAGCACTTTATCGCAAATGAGGGGAAGCCATATCACATATTATGAAAATGAGATGGAACCGCAAAAAGTTGACAAGAAGAATCTCGCAGCCTTTGCAAAAAAGATTTTTTCTCTCGGAGTGGCCATTTCCAAGCAAAACGAGAATATATATGTTTTCCATACTCAAAAATATTCCATTTTGGAGCTGTCTTTGGATGGAAATCTCTTAGGAGCCTATTATCCCTGCGATATTTTATTAGCAACTGAAGAAGATGTAAGGAAATCCACAACTACTGGTAAATTATGGTTATACTTTAATTTTACTTTAAATATGGAAACTAACAAAGCTTTCTTTGTAGGACTTATTACCGGAGAGCTTTGGGTTTCAAGACTATAAAGGAGGAAAGAATGAAGAAACTGTTTTTGTTTTCGCTCGCTATCACTGTTCTGTGCCTTTTATTAATTTCTACTTTAGCAGATGCACAATATAGGGGTTACTGCAACTGGTCCGGATGCTGCTCGGATAATTATTGCACTGGGTATTGGGCGAAAAGAATAGGAGGCACGGGTGGATGCGGTTCACAATGCTACGATGAATATTGGTTTGAAACGGAAAAGGCTTGGTGTACTTCTGTCAGTGCAGGTTGTCCGTCTGGAGGAGGTCCCGGTGACCATCCCCACAGAACCCCGGATGCTCAATAAATCTGATAAAACTTCCTTCTTGATTTTCATAATATAAATCGGAGATTTGATCACTACGAAGATAAGGTTTGGAAATAACCCGCTTTGAAGATTTCCCATATATGCCCCTCCCTCCGAGGGGCTTTTTTTATTTGTTTCTAAATAGTTTGATGTTTTATCTTGACACATTCTTGGCCTGGCCCCCGAAAGCTGGACTACCTTGAGTGTAAGTAGTAACTAAAAGAGAGGTAGATACTATGAAGCAAAAGCGTTTCAAAGTTGAGGAGCTTATTAGGATTCTCCGAAAGCGCGAAGGAGGTTTGGCCAGAATCGAATGCCGGACTGGAAGAAAAAATTACAAACCTGCTTAAGGTTGTTGATCCGAAATAAAACTTTTTCCTCTTGAATCTCTCTCTGATAACAAATAGAATCCATTCGTTGGTTGGATTATAGGTTTTTATTATTTCTATGAAAATTATTTCGTTATCCATGAACCGGCCGGTAACCGTGCTTATGGCAGTTTTGGCCGTGATGGTTTTCGGGTTCGTATCATATCAGAACCTGCAGGTGGACCTGCTCCCCGACCTCCAATACCCGGTGATAAACATCACAACGGAATACCCCGGCGCATCCGCCCTTGAGGTGGACCGCGGGATCACGGTTCCACTCGTCGAGGCGGTTTCCTCGGTTTCGGGCATCAAGTCCGTCCAGTCCGTCTCGTGCGAGGGACGCTCGGAGATAACCGTGCAGTTCCACTGGGGGACCAATACGGATTTCGCCTCCCTTTACGTCCGCGAGAAAGCGGATGACGTGCGTTTCAGCTTTCCGAAGGGGGTGGAAAATCCGATAATCCTGCCGGTGAATCCGGCTATTCTGCCTATTATGACAATCGCCGTCTCCGGCAGCGGCAGCCTCTATCAGCTCAAAAATGCCGCGGAGAGGATTCTGAAGCCCCGCCTCGAACAATTGGAAGGCATCGCAAACGCCGAGGTGAAAGGCGGCGGGAGGAAGGAGATAGAGATTGTCTTCGACCCCGAAACCGTCGCTCAGCTGAATATCAAGATTCAGCAACTGAATGATCTGCTGAAATCTTTCGATACAGATCTCAGCGGAGGCACCATACGCAAAGGGGATTACCGATATTCGATCCGCACGCAGAACCGTCTGAAAGATATCGAGGATATACGCAATCTTAATTTCGAGGTGCGCGAAGGATTGATTCTGCCGCTTTCGAGCATTGCGGAGGTCAAAGAGGTTGTCCTCCCCGGCGATCAGTCGGTTCGCTACAACGGCAAAGAGATTATCTCCGTCGAAGTTTACAAGGAATATGGGCAGAACACCGTCGCGGTTACGGACGAGGCGGAAACCGCGATAGCCGACCTGCGCAGGAACTATCCGGACTTCAAACTCGAAGTACTGTACCGCCAAGCGGATTTCATCCGCGGCGCGATAGGCTCCGTGATCCAGTCTCTCATATTCGGCGCCCTTCTCTCCTTCGCCGTGCTTTATCTGTTTATGAACGATTTCAAGAGCTCGCTTATCATAGGGCTCTCGATACCAGTCTCGATAATCGGAACATTCACTCTGTTGTTCGCCGCGGGTATTAATATTAATCTGATGACGCTCGGCGGCCTCGCGTTGGGGGTCGGAATGCTTGTGGACAACTCCATCGTCGCCCTCGAAAATATTTACCGCAGACGCAATGAAGGCTCAAAACCCTGGGACGCGGCTTATACCGGCACGAAGGAGATAGGCCTTGCCATCTCCGCTTCCACGTTCACAACCGTCGCCGTTTTCCTGCCGATAGTTTACGTCCGGGGTGTAGCGGCTGCCCTTTTCAGGGATGAGGCACTCGCCGTTACGTTTTCCCTGCTGATTTCTCTTGTCACCGCGCTGACCATTCTTCCCCTGCTTGCTTATAAGCTCCTCGGAGCTGGACAAGGAAAAATGAAACCGGAATCGGAATATACGTTCCGCTTGCAGGCGCGGCGGTATATCGGAACCTATCATCTCTTCAGCGGTTACAGCTGGCGTGAACTGCTTGGAATCATCCGCAAGGCAAGATGGTTCCATATTTATAAATTCGCCTGGTTCGCGATAAGGGTGATAATGTTCATCATCGCCGAAATCCTGAAGCTTCCGCTGATGCTTACCCTTTTCATAGTTGAGCTGCTATCGGACTTTTTTATCCAGTCCCTGATTCATCCGGCAAAATTCCTGCTAAAAAGGACTGAGGGACTGCTGAAGAGGGCGGGCGATGCATTCAACCGGTCATATAAAAGATTCGAGGAATGGTATCACGAAGCGGAGATCAAGGTCCTCGATAACAAGCGTTCGTTCAATATCTTTGTCCTGTTTTTATTCTTATTATCGATCATCCTCGCTCTTTCGCTCGACAGGCAGCTTATTCCGGATACAGACACCGAAAGGGTCAAGATAACTCTGGATTTCCCCGCCGGCACTCTCGATGAAGATATCCGAAGCGGTGTAGCAGAATTCGAAAAAGGTCTTCTGCTGCGCGACGATGTCAGGTCCGAATATTCATCCATCGGCGGCGGCAACGAAAACGGTGATTCCCAAAACAGCATATCAGATTCTGCGCAGATAAGCGTCCAGCTCAAACCGGGAACGGATTCAGGTAAATTCATACATTCGCTGCGGGAGAAACCCTCCGGAATATTTTCGGCTGTCTCCGCCGAACGTGAGTTCTCCGCAATCGAACAGTTGATCCTGACGCTGCGCAAACAGTTCACGATAAAAGTCTTCGCACGAGAAACAGACGAGGCTTACCCGTTTGCATGCAAGCTTCTCGTGGCTATGAAAAACAGTGAATCTTTTTTCAAGCCCGAGATAGTTAATTATTATATAACACCCGAGCTCGTGGGGAATTTCAATCGTGAAATGATCTCCCAGACAGGCATCAGCGAAGACGACATCATAAGCTTTATAACCGACGTGCTTCGAGGCAGCGTGCCGATTGAAATAAAGAACGAAGGGGTCAGGATACCGGTTCGTTCGAGGATCGGAACCCAAAGAAATGTCGATTATGACAAATTTTTAAATATGTTTTACACGGATAAGTCAGGGAGAAGCATCCCGTTAAGCGCTCTTATGAAAATACAACCAGGCGAGAGCACATCAGCCTATTATCGAGAGGGGAATAAACCGTTCATCGAAATTGCAGCTGGCTTGAATTCTTCTGTGGGCTCAGCGGCTGAGGAAATCCGTAAAATCACGGAGCGGCTCGGCTTCCCCGAATACGTCCAGGTATCAGTGGGCGGCGAATATATTGAGATGAAGGAATCCTTTTCATCCCTTTTTATCGCGCTCGGCCTTTCGATTTTCCTTGTATATATGATCCTCGCGGCGCAGTTCGAATCGCTGAAGAATCCATTCATCGTAATGCTGACAGTTCCGCTCGGGTTCATCAGCACCGTCATCATTCTTTTCTCTTTTGGTATAAGTATCAATATTATTTCTATCATCGGTTTTATCGTGCTGATGGGCGTGATCGTGAACGACGGAATCATAAAAGTTGACAGGATAAATCAGCTCCGCTCCGAGGGGATACCGGTTCGCGAGGCTATTCTGCTCACCGGAAGGCAGAGGCTCCGTCCGATTCTCATTACATCGTTTACCACTCTTTTCGGTCTTTTGCCTATGGCTCTCATTCCCGGGCAGGGTTCAGGTCTCTACAGCCCGCTCGCGTTCGTTATCATCGGCGGCGAGTCCATCGGCCTCGCGTTGACGCTTTTCTTTATCCCCGTTATGTATGAAATGCTGAACCCTGAAAAGGGCGATAGCCGCCGGAAGCGAAACAGTATGACAATGAAAAAGGATCGAAAAGAAAGATGATCCAAACGCGCAGACCGCTCGCCATCTGTCTTGTTCTGTTCGCCCTGACACTCCCTGCTGTCTTTTCGTTTCTCAATATACCGGTGGAGATTTCACCGGAAGCGCAATACCCAAGCCTCACCGTAACATCGGAATGGAGGGGAGCGGGACCCGAGCTGATCGTGAAAGAAGTTACTGTTCCCATCGAAGAGGAGATTGCGCGAGTGCGGGGAGTCAGCAAAATAAAATCCGACACCGGCCGTGGGCGTTCCGAGGTGACCATTGATTTCGAAAACGGCGCGGATATACATTTTGCGCGGTTTGAACTGAACGAACGGCTTTCCCGCATAAAGAAAACCCTTCCTTCGGGAGCATCAGCTCCGAGGGTCGGCGATTATGTCCCGGAAGATATGGAGAAAAAGCAATTCCTATCCGTTACCTTCACCGGTAATTACGGTATGCAGCAGATGAGAAGTATAGTCCTCGAGCATATCAAGGGACCCGTTCTGACGGTGGACGGAGTCGCCACTGCGGAGGTTATCGGCGGGCAGGAACAGGAACTCGTAGTGGAGCTGGATTCACGATTGATGGAACATTACGGCGTAAGCGCATATTCAGTGGCAAAAGCGATTGAAAACAATTGCCGTAACATAATCCCCGGAAGTTTGGAATACAAAGGAAAAAAACTCTTCCTCCGGGTCGGCGGAGAAATCAGCAACATTGATACCGTTCTTAACCTGGAGATCAGCCGTTTCGGCACGAACCCGATAAAAATCAGTGACCTCGGTTCCGCTGAGATCAAGGGCAAAACATATTATTCGATCTCCCGTGTGAACGGTAAACCCGAGGTGACATTAAGCGTCGAGAGGGAGCGGACCAGCAATGCGATCAAGGTTTCTACGGCTGTTCAGAAAAAGATAGAAAAGATCCTTACGAACCTACCCTACAAGATTCAATATTCCATCTCCTCCGATGAAGGAGCGAGCCTCAGCCGGGAGATATCGGACCTCCTCGGACGGGTGGGATTGATCATCCTGATAATGGTGATCCTGCTGCTTTTTATGATCCGTGATGCAAGATCGTTCTTCATTCTGCTGACCGCTGTGGTATTGACGGAAGCAGCGACTTTCAACCTGCTTTACTTCACGGGCGTTTCGGTTAATCTTCTTACCCTCGCTGCCCTCGCGATCGGCATCGGAATCGTTATAGACAATTCAATAGTCATTCTCGAAAATATATTTCAGAATCTCGAACGGGGCTGCAACCTGAAGGAATCCGTCGAAAAAGGGACACTGGAAATGATCCGCCCCGTCCTTGCGTCAACGTTCACTACAATCGGGGTTTTTTTCCCCTTTATCTTTTTCTCCGGCAGGTTGAGGCTTTATTATATGCCTCTGGCCATCGCCCTCGTCTATTCTCTCTTATGCTCGCTCATCGTCAGTTTTCTTTTCGTCCCGGCCGCATCGAAGCTTTTACTCGGCAAGGGAGGACGGGTGAGGCTTAGAAGGAAATATTTCAAGTTTTATAAGGGCTTCACTCGCTGGTCTCTGCGCAACAGCCATTTTCTACTCATCCTCCTCCTTGCTGTCGGCTGGTATTCTCTCAAAGAGTTCGGAGCAGTTGACAAGGGAAGATGGTTTTTCAATCGCATTGATGACAACATCAATATCTGGATCCAACTTCCCCGAGGCTCTGAAATTTCCCGTTCGAACGAGATCATTCGGAAATTCGAGAAAATCTTCGTCGGCATTAAAGGTGTCAAGACGGCGTCTGCATCCATCTGGCCGGAGAATGCAATGCTGAATGTCCGATTCGACGAAACCGCACTTAAAACATCCCTGCCCTATGAACTTCGCCAGGCGGCGGATCAAGAGGCGGTGCAGCATGCCGGGATAAATGTATATGTGTCCGGTTTCGGCGAAGGACTTTTCGCCGGGGGCTTGGGTAGCTATATGAGCGGGGGAAGCTACCGCATCAAACTCCGGGGTTATAATCTCGATGAATTGAAAAAATATGCCGCTGATATCTCCAAGCGAATCACAAGCCATATCAGGGTCAAAGAAGTCAAGTTCATCACGGCGCGCGAGGCATGGGACAGCTATTCTATCGAAGAGCTTGTGTTTAACCTCAATAAAAAGAGAATATCATCTGAAGGATTGGATCCAAACGAAGTCATTTCAAATATCTATTTTGCACTCGGATATATGAATAATGCCGGCAGACTGATATCTGAGAATAATCTATATGATATTAATGTAAGGGAAAAAGACGCGGGCGGACGCCAGTTGGATGACCTCCAGGCAAAAATAGCAACCTTTTCCAGCGGCAAATCCGGACGGATCGGGTCATATTTCGACGCGGACTGGGAAACCGTTCCAGGCTCGATCTACCGCGAAAACCAACAGTATCAGCTGATCCTGGCATGGGAATTCAGAGGACCATCGAAGGCGGGAGATAGATATTACAATGCAATCTTTAAAAGCATATCACTACCGCCGGGGTACTCTGCCGAAAAAACCGAGATGTTTTATATGACGGAGGAGGAAAAGGAGGAGATGACGAGCGTCATCATCGCTTCATTAGTCATCATATTTATGATCCTCGCTTCTCTCTATGAATCTTTTCTCCAGCCGTTAATAATTTTTTTCTCCATACCATTCGCTCTTATAGGAGTATTCCTGATATTTTCCTGGACGGGAGCTTCGTTCGATTCTTCGGCTTATATAGGCGTAGTGCTTCTCTGCGGCATCGTGGTAAACAATGCAATTATACTCGTTGACAGATATAATGTTTTGTCGAAGAGCGGAACGGAGCTGGATGAGACGCTTATCGAAGGGACATTCTCAAGAATCAGGCCGATCATTCTCACCACCGCAACGACGCTTGCCGGGCTTATTCCGCTCGTCATAACGGCCAATCAATCAGAAGGGGATATCTGGTATAATCTCGCGTTATCAACCATCGGAGGACTTATCAGCTCGGCATTATTCACCATCACATTGATACCGATCGTTTTCAAAATCGCAACAGCTTTCAGAATGCGTTTGATGTCTAAAACCGTTATGTATAAAACCATTTGGAGAACGGAGGTCGAAAAATGATCTTCAATAAGAAAACTCTTTATCTTGGCGTCGGAACTGCGGCACTTATCATAGCCGTGTTCATAATAATTCCTTCGAAATCAGCTCAGAATCCTTCCTTGGGAAAGACTGACACAGGAAATACCAATGCTAAATCTTTGGACAATAGCCATTTAAAAAATAGCAAATCCGATGAAGCCGTTCCGGTAAGCGTAAAAATCGAAAAGGTCATAGTAGGCGAACTGATTAAAAGGGTATCGGCATACGGCAACGCCGAGGCAACTCGTATAGTAAAGATCGCTCCCGAAGCAAGCGGCAGAGTAATACAGCTTCGAGTGAAAGAGGGGGATAAAGCGACGAAAAACGCTGTACTATTTAAACTGGATGACTCTGACGTGCGGCTGAAGCTCGAACAGGCAAAGGACGGCGAGATATTGGCATACTCTCAATTCCTCATCCGTGAGATGGATTATGACGGACTGAATGATAACCGAAGCGTCAATATAGAAACAGCGAAGAAAAAGCTTGAAGATGCTACCAAAAAATTTAATGCTGGACTGATCCCGAAAAAAGAATACGAACAGATACTACATACCTGCGAACTCGCAATCGAGGCCGCTGGAGTGAACCGCAGTGAAGTCGTTAAGAGCAGCACCGGCCTTACATCTGCAAGATTAAATGTCGAGGCTGCCAAGCTCGATTTGCAAAAAAAAGACGTCAGGGCGCCGTTCGACGGGATCGTAACAGACATCAAGATCGTCGAAGGCAAAACAGTCGGTGCCGGCGAGGAAACGATGACGCTTGTGGATTACAGGAATATCTGCATCACCGCCGACGTGCTCGAAAACGAAATTCCTGCTCTGAAAACAGGCCGCAAGGTCAAGATAGATTTTCTCGCCATCGAAGGCAAGGTCTATGATGGAGCGATATCTGCAATATCCCCGCTTATCAATCCTGAGAAGAAAACGGGCAAGGTTTATATAAACATTCCCAATCCGGACTTTAAAATCAAGCCGGGGATGTATGCGCGAATCCGGCTCGACGCGCATATCTTCGGCGGCAGGCTCCTTGTCCCGCGTTCCGCCGTCCTTGAGAGGGATGGAAAACGGCTCGTGTTCATCGTGAAGAACGGACGCGCGCAGTGGGAATATGTCCGCACCGGGCTGGAGAGCGACGAATATATCGAGATCATACCTGACCCGGAGATCGGAATACTCGGTGTCCACGAAGGGGATATCGTCATCACCGACGGGCATTTCTCGCTTGCACATGATGTTAAGGTAAAATATTGAAGAAGTGAATGCCACTCATATCAGTCCGAATTTTGTTCCAGCAATTTGATTATGACATCTTTTAATTGCTCCCGCGAGGGTGGCAGCGTTCGCGGTGTTTCAATCGCGATTACTTCATTTTTTTTGTTTAGTATAACTGCCGCTGGAGTAGCAGTTTCGGACGAGAGGAATCTAAAAAAATCGCATGATGAATCATTGAAAGTTTTATACTTAATATGGAAATCCTTTTTAAGTTCTTCAATTTTTTGTAAATCGCTATTTTGAAAGATGCCGACGATTTGTACTTTATTATTAAAATACTGTCTTATATAATTCCAATTATATAGAGTCATTTTGCAGGACGAACAGTCACGTACTCTGATGAAAAGGATAATTTTAATTTCTGAATGAGATAGGAGATCAAATTCGCCGGCATCCATAAAACCTGAGATTTGACTGACAAGATTTTGCCCGTCCAATGAAAAAGCGCTTTCGATTTTTCTCTGATCATTCGCTTTTGTGCTTTCCTTCAGTTTAGTAGATAAGGACCTATTAACACCGAGTAAGATGATATTAAACACAAGCAGGGTAAAAATAATAACAACGATCAAGGTTTTTTCACTCGGCGGACAGAATGTGATTTTCTTTATCTTCATTTTAATATCAGTGAATATTTCATCAGTTTTGCGCCAACCAAATTGCGGTTTGAATAGTCTTGTGCGGTATAGCCGATATAATTCAAATAATTAAAGTAAATATTTCCCTTGGTATCTCTTCCGATGGGTATATGGCCCTTCGGCACAGCGATATCGGCTTCGATTATTTTCCCGTCCAATGTATAAATATCCAAAAATGAGGAGCTTATCCCAGGGATTTTTCTCTCGCATCTGAAAAATACCAGCAGGTATTTGTTTTTCAAAATGAAGATATCCGATACAATGCACCAGGAATCCCACCACTTATCGAATTTTGTGTTCTTTTCAAATGGATCAACCGGATATGGAGCTTTTCCCGCAATGTGGGTAAATTTCCCGCCCGTTTTGCTGATAACTTTCAAGTTTTTCCCGCTTCGATCATAAACATTCACTTTATACTCTATGCCGTCAATGAAATATACATTTCCTTCGTCGTCGAAATCCGCGGAGAAAGCCCTCAGAACAAATCCATTTAAGATAGATTTGCCGCTCTCTTTAAGAAGACACTTTTGGCTTTTGAAATTCCTGTCAACCTTCTCGAAGCGGCAATCACCCGGCAGGTCATTCAGCTCCAGGAAGAAATCCCCCTGCTTGTTCACAAATACCTGGTTGGGATACTTGTCCAGCTTGACTGTTTTTATCTCTTTTCCCTCGTTATTAAATACCATTATGCTTCGGTTTAGCCTGTTGCATGCGATCAGGTTGCCGGAGGGATCGAAACCGTAGCTATGAAATTCGCTCAAACCCTCCGGATTCCTCCCTCTGGCTCGAAGTATAAACGGATTGTTATGCTTCAGATCGGGGGATAATTTTTGAATTGCATCATTTGAAGAAAAATAAGGGTTCCCGTCGGCGTCGAAACAAATCCGCTCGGCAGTTATATCGCTGCAAACATATGCAACTTTGAACAAATCAACTTCATTTTCGATTCTGAACAACATTTTAAAGTCCGAACCTGTTGCAAACACTGGGAAGATAATAAAAAGAAACAAATAAAACCTTAATTTTGTCATTTTTCAGCCCTTACCATGCCATTACACCGAAACTCGCCCAACCGGGAAGGGAATCCCGGTCCCTGATTTGTTTGGGAAAAGTTCGAATATAAATAGCGCCTGTCTTCATCTCCCATAAGTATGCCTTGGAAATATTTTGAACCTTTTCCGTTTTTGCCGGCATGTTTTTCATGCTATTTGAGGAATTATCTTTACAGCTTGTCAATATCAAGAATAATAGAGCAATTAAAATCATTATCTTTTTCATAACCCTCCCTCCCGTCAAGTATTACCTGATAGGTGAACCGACAGCGGTTATATAGCGGTAATACAATGTTTTTACGTCCACTCCGTCATTTGAGATTTCATTCTTAACGAAGTATAGACCCCCTTTGTCATCCGCTGCCATCGGTGGAAGGTTATCGGGCAATCCGGTCATCGCTACCTTCCGGCCATCAAGCGTATATATATCCATAAAAATGTTCTTTGGGATTCCCAGCATACTTTTTCTCCATATGACGCCGATGAAACGCTTATTGATTATAAACATATTTAGAAGAATACATCTCGTTTCAGCCCAGGTCTTCAAACGGGCGTTGCCTGCGTCCATCGAAGGCGGAGGAGAATAAGGCTCATAACTTTTGCCCGGCTCGCCGAACTCGTTTATCTTTTTGCCGGAAGGGTCGTAAACATATATTTTATATTCCATCGAATCGGCGGCATATAAGTTCCCCTTCTCATCAACGGCGGCGATGAGCGATTCAAAAAACAAACCCTGGCGGATTTTTCCTTTTCCCGATTCTTTCATAAAGCACTTATACGGTTTCCCTTCTCCGAAAAATCTGGCAAGCTTGCAGCCCCCCTTCTCCGTTCGGAACCCGATATACATCTCGTCATTGCTTCCGAGGTATATTTCATCCGGATAATTAGTCAACCTGTATTGTTTGATAAACTTGCCTTCCTTGTTTAAAACCTGTAATGCGAACTTATTTGCATCTAAAAACACGATGTTATTCTTGCTGTCTATATCAAAACTTGAAACCGAACCGAGTTCACCAGGGCCATTGCCGGGCTTCGCTATCGTGATCAAATTCTTTCCGTCCCTGTCGAATCTGACAATGTTTTGCGCTTGATCGAGGATATATATCTCGGAGAACCTGTTTATTTCCATATCCTTGATGTTTTTGATTTGATATGCGCTTTCATCAATCAACCCCTTCTTTTGGATAGTGAAGAATTTGCTGAACGCTTCGGGGCCGTCGTCAGTTCCACATATGAAAGGACAAAACAAATTCAATAACACAACTGCAATCAACAATTTCCAGCTTATCTTCGCAAATAAGTTCATATTGCTCTCCCTTTTTAATAATGCCTATGGAACAGCCGTTGTCGTGCAATGTCATCTGTCGTCGGTGAATTGGTCACCTGGCAATCAGGAACCATCACCTATTAAAGGTTTAACACTCAGGTAACCAATCAGGAAGCATGTTCCTGTCGCAAAAACAATTAGGACAAGACTTACATTCTGCACAAGGCGCTGGATTCCAATAAAATGCCCTGCCTGGAACAGCAAGCACTTCATTAGTTGTATTAATAAATGGGATTGATATCTCTAAGAAGTTCATAGCGATTATCAATGTTAAAAAAACAAAATACAACATTTTCTTTCTCATAACATCCTTCCCTTTCATTCGGTTTATGCTCCATAGGCGAAGAGCAGTATAGATAGATATATATATATTGTCAAGATATCTCTCTCTTAATAATTAGGCAATAATAAAACTTCTTTAATTGAAAGCTATATATTTACGCGATTCCTCCAGAATCTGCTGCAAGCGAATATCGTTCTATTTACAATCGAGGCTGGCTCCAGGAATTACACAAGCTCAGCCGAAACCGCAAAAAAATGCTTGCCGCAACCGGAGGGGAGATATATCTCAACACTTTCAAGATTGAAGAAAGAAAGCTGATCATTTCGATTCTCGAGAACGTCGAATCCGGCAAGGCGACGGTCGAAATGAATCTGCTAACGGACCTCATCCTCTGCCAAAACATAGAAGAACCGGCCCTGGGAGTGGAATATATTGAACAGGCACTGAAGAACACAAAACCGGAAGAGTTCGATGCCGTGCTTCTCTATCGTATCGGCAATGCGCTCTGGCGCGCACAGAAAGTCGAACAAGCTGTTAAGATGTACGAACTGTCGCTTAAGAAAAACACCGCTCAACCGGAACTTGTCACGCACCTCGCCAACATCCACCGCTATCGCCTCAGCAATCCTGCTAAAGCGGAGGAACTAAAAAAGACTCTAATTAACTGATTAATTACCTTTTTAGAAATCGAGATTGTAAATACCGGTTGATGTCTCACAATGTCTCACAGATATAATTTATACCGGGGCTCTTTGGAGTTAATGTTAATTGTTTTCAGCCTTGAATGAAGGCTTTATCTTCTTTCCTTGCAATGAATTATGCAAAGGTTACCAACAGCAGCGATTTTTACCAATTTCTACAAAAACCGGTAAATAGGTTCATTTCTGACTTAAAAACACTTGAAAGATGATTTCTGTAAAATCCCTCGCTCTTTATGAGTATGCCGGTTCGTTTACACAATCGCACGCAATTTCCGGCCCCACCAATCTTATTGTTGATAGCTGACAGAAAATCCATCTACGGTCAATTTTAATAATATGCTTATTAAAAGAAAAGATTGCTGTTTACTGAATATCGCGGAAATATTCATTATTTCTTTTCTCTCTTTTAAGAGAAATTATTGTGGTTGAGAATAATGAACAGTAGCTATTTTATGAAAAATAATTTTCACATTTTCATTTACAATTGCCTTCTTAATGATGTCCTTTCATAGCATTGATTAACGCCTGTTATCGTATATAATGGCGCGGCAAAATTGTAACGATATTTGGAGGATTTAGCGATGCACAAAGATTTTATATCAATACATGATTATAGCGTTCAAGAGATAAAAAAACTCACAGATCTTACCGAAGACGTCAAGAAGAATCCGGGAAAATATACGACGGCGCTGAAAGGGAAAACCCTCGGGATGATTTTCCAGAAATCATCAACACGCACACGGGTTTCTTTCGAGGTCGGCATCTTCCAACTGGGAGGAAGCGGACTTTTCCTGAGCTCGGCGGATATTCAGCTGGGGCGCGGTGAAACGGTGCCGGATACCGCCAAGGTTCTGTCGCGTTATCTGGACTGCATCATGGCAAGAGTGTTTGCACATCAGGATATTCTTGATCTTGCGAAATATTCTACAGTCCCTATTATAAACGGCCTATCCGATCTTCTTCATCCGTGCCAGGTTATGGCGGATTTCTTCACTATAAAGGAAAATTTCGGCGAAACGAAGGGACTAAAGGTCGTATATATCGGCGATGGGAACAATATGGCGCATTCGCTCATGTACGGCGCGGCAAAATACGGCAGCGACATGACAATAATATCTCCCTCAGGCTATAAACCGAACGATGAAGTCGTTCGAAACGCTCAGCAGGATGCCAAGCTCACCGGCTCCAAAATCGTTGTAACGGACAGCATTGATGAAGGAATCGCCGGTGCAAACGTGGTTTATACCGATGTCTGGGCAAGTATGGGGCAGGAAAAAGAAGCGGAGGAGAGAAAGAAAAGCTTCTCAAAATTCCAGGTAAACCGCCAATTGATGGAAAAAGCGGATAAAAACGCGATATTTCTCCACTGCCTGCCTGCAAAAAGAGGTCTGGAAGTCACTGACGAAGTAATAGACTCCGATTACTCAAAGGTATGGGACGAGGCGGAAAACAGGCTCCACGCGCAAAAGGCGATCATGCTTTCCCTGATGAACAAGGAGTTCGCCGTATAGATTCAGGCAGAAAACTTGAAGTTAGACGGATTCACGCCTATTGCCGTTTAGTCGAACTGTGCTATATTTATAAATAGACATGTTCAACATTAAAGGCAAACTAAATTATCATCAGCGTGATGCGGAAACTTCAGAGGAATGTGAATTTTTTAAAGCGGTTTCCCGAATCTTGAACGGTCGGGGTAACCGCTTTTATTATTTTACTTTGTGAAAGGATGAATATGGAAGTAGTAATAACTACGGACAAACTAGATTCAAGAATCATTCAGACCGCCGCGAAGATCATCAAGGAAGGCGGCATCATTGTTTTCCCGACCGATACATTTTATGGTATCGGCGTCGATCCATTTAACAAAGTCGCGGTATCGCAGGTCTTCGCCCTGAAGCACAGGGTTTCGATGAAACCTCTGCTGAACATTATTCATGATGTGTCCATTGTCAAGGAATTGGCGACCGATATCCCCCCCCTCTTTTTCGATTTTTCCAAACGTTTCTGGCCAGGGCCTCTCACAATCTCCCTCCCCGCAAATAAAAGAGTGCCGGACATAACGACCGCATATACACGCAGGGTTGGGATGAGAATCCCGAATGCCGAAATCCCCCTTGAAATCGCGAAAGCTGTCGGCGGTCCGATAACAGCGACAAGCGCAAACATATCCGGCGAAGGTCATATTTCTGATCCTGAAAAGGTGAAGGAAATCTTCAGCGGCAAGATTGGCATGATTATCGATGCCGGGATGCTCACCGCAAAAGCACCTTCAACCTTGATAGACATATATCCGAACGGTTATAAAATCCTGCGCGAGGGCGCCATATCAAAAAAAGAATTGCTGGAAGTTTCCGACAAATTAATCCAATAGTAAGTGTCCCGAAGAAAAATAAAAGCCACAATCTGAATAGATTGTGGCTTGTTGTCAGATAATTGAATACGATCGTTCTGACTACAATCCCCGCACAGCCCCAAACGAAATTGGGTTCATTAACTGCGATGGGAGAATCTGCCGAATATACAGATCTCTAAAAACCCTCAAGCAGGGTTTCGAATGTGTCGTGATGATTTTCCTCGTCCTGGAGTATTTTGCGGAACAATCTCGAATCCACATCATCCCCTTCAGCATTCGCCTTGGCAATAATTTTCTTATAGAACTCAATGGCGCCTCTCTCATCTTTTTCATCCTGGAGAAGCATCTCTTTCAGGCTCCCGCCGACAAAGATGGCCGAGGGCGCGGTAGTGGGAATGCCGCCGAGATAAAAAAGCCTCTCCGCAATCTGTTCGGCATGTTTCATCTCATCAATCGCGACAGCTTTAAAGGCATCTTTGACAGCATACGCCTGAACGCCGCTCCATTGAACATGCTGCCACATATACTGAATCGCCACTTGAAGTTCCATCGAAATGGCCTTATTCAGCATATCCAATAATTCTTTTGAAACCTTCGTGACCGGCATAGAAATCCTCCAATTTAATAAATGAATTTTAATTCCCTTTAATGCATAACTACCTTCGTTAATTATACATTATAAAATTAAAAAGTAGAATAGGTTTAATCACTATCGGTAGTCTTTGGCGCTATTCAATCCGGTATTTTTTTTAAAGTGAACTTATCCTATAATATCAACGTCTTTAATTCTTGAGCGCATTATCAATCCCTGCGTACCGGGAGGGTTATTTGATGTTTCAGACTTATGGATTAAGCAAATTTTGAGTCAAAACGGGGCAATCTGTATTCTCATTATCATAAAATCGGTATTACTCAGATATATTAACATCGCCGCATTAATCCAGATTCCTATTTCTCTCCCTGTGCTTTTCGTGAAACCAAAAACCGCTTTATAAGGAGGAAAGAGTGAGAAAGGAAAATTCAGAAAAAACCGGCGGCAGCTTCGTATCAAAGTATCCCGCCGCTGTGTGCTTCGGAATGCTGCTGGTCAGTGCATCGTTGTTTTTCGGCTGCGCGAGCGTTTCTGTTCAGGCGCCGGGGCCGGAGGCAGCGAAAAAGGGGCCTAATATTCTGCCCTACGACAAAATCATCACCAAAGAAGCGAAGTCAGATGCAGGCCTTTTTATAGTGCATTTCATTGAGGAAAAACTGTTCTATGAAATCCCGAACGGAATGCTGGACAAAGAGATGCTCGTCGAGAGCCGTGCCGCGAAGACCGCGACGAATATCGGATACGGCGGAGAGGAGACAAATACACAGGTTGTCCGCTGGCAAAAGTTTGGGGACAAGGTGCTGCTCCGGATCGTAACGTATGAAAATGTCGCAAATGAAAATCTTCTGGTTTATCTGGCCGTGAAGAATTCAAACTTCGAGCCGGTTGTGGCTGCTTTCGACATCAAGGCGTATGGTAAAAACAACGAAAGTATCGTCATCGAGACCACCGACCTTTTCACCAAGGATGTGCCGTTTATGGGGCTCAGCAAACGAGAAAGGGAAGCATATAAAGTCCGTATGATGGACCCGAAGCGTTCGATGATAGTCTCTGCGAAGAGCTATCCGCTGAATATTGAAGTCCGTAATATTATCACTTATGACGCCGCCGAGCCGCCGGACAATGACTCCACCGGAACAATCTCCATCGAAATGAATCACTCGATGATCCTGCTCCCGCAAAAACCGATGATGCCCCGCCTTTACGATGAAAGGACGAGCTACTTCAGCATCGAGCAGAACGATTTCGGCTCCGATTCGCAGAAAGTTGAAAAGAAGAAATATATCACCCGCTGGAGACTCGAGCCGAAGGATGTCGAGGCTTACAAACGAGGCGAGCTGGTTGAACCTGTAAAACCTATTGTTTATTATATTGACCCGGCAACGCCGGAGGTTTGGCGCAAATTTATTAATGACGGCGTCGAAAAATGGCAGCCCGCTTTCGAGGCGATAGGGTTCAAGAACGCTATCGTTTGCAAGTACCCTCCGTCAGCAGCGGAAGACCCGGAATTCAGCCCCGAAGACGTCCGTTATAGCGTGATAAGATGGTTCCCGTCAGAAATCCAGAACGCTTACGGACCGGAAGTGCATGATCCGCGCACCGGTGAAATCCTCGAATCCGATATTGCCCTTTATCATAATATCCTCAATCTTCAGCGCAACTGGTATTTCATCCAGACCGCCGCGGCAAATCCTGAAGCCAGGGCACCCAAATTCGCGGATGATGTGATGGGCAAACTGCTTCAATATGTCGTTACGCACGAAGTGGGGCATACGCTCGGATTGCCGCATAATATGAAATCAAGCGCGACATATCCGGTGGAAAAACTCCGCTCTCCGGAATTTACATCGAAGATGGGCACCACACCGTCCATTATGGATTACGCCCGATTCAACTACATCGCCCAACCGGGCGACGGCGTGACAAACTTCATCCCGGTTGTCGGCGTTTACGATTATCATTCCATCAAGATCGGTTATATGCCGGTCCTCGATGCGAAGACGCCGGAGGGCGAGAAGCCGGTAGTCAACCGGTGGATTGTGGAAAAATATGATGATCCAATGTATCGTTTCAACGATCTTAGTACGATTGACCCCACATCCCAGCGGGAGTGTCTGGGCGACGATCCTGTAAAAGCGAGTGAATATGGTTTGGCCAACCTGAAGATCATCTTGGACAATCTGCTTAAATGGTCATATATACCCCTGTCCGATTACACGGAGCTTCAGGAGCTTTATGAAGAGCTTATAGGTCAATGGGGAAGATATATGGGACACGTAGTCACCGAAATCGGCGGCGTTGTGAAAACCAGAAAGAACACAGATCAGGAAGGTTCAGTGTTTGAGATCGTTCCGGAGAAGAAACAGCGCGAAGCGATGGACTTCCTCGTGAAGCAGGCGATAAACACGCCGGAATGGTGGCTCAACAAGGATGTCCTTGACCGCATCGAAGGGACCGGGGCGGTCGAAAGAATCCGCCTTCGCCAAGTCAATGTAATCAATGCGATTCTGACCCCCGCCCGGCTGCAGAGGCTGATCGAGCATGAAACACGCCTCGGCGCCGACGCATATACGCTGGGTGAAATGCTGGCAGACCTGCGCAGCGGAGTATGGAGCGAACTCAAAAAATCGGCTGTAATCAATATCTATCGCAGGAACATGCAGAAAGGCTATATCGACAGGATGGAATGGCTGATGACTCAGGAACCAGTGCCGATTCCGCCGTTTTTCCGCCGATTTATTGACACGACGGATGTCCTTGTCGGCCAGTCTGACATCCGCTCGTATGTCCGGGCCGAGCTTGAAACCCTGAAAACCGATATCAAAAAAACGCTTCCAGGCGTAAATGATAAAGGCACAATATATCATCTGAAAGATGTTCTCGTTAGAATTGAAAATATCCTGAAGCCGAAAAAAGACTGATAACTCGATATTCTGATTCTAGCTTTGTCATCCCCTGCCGCGTGGCGGGGGGGTTTTTTATACACGCGCTAGGTTTGAAGTGTATTTCTTTATTTAACTTTCAACGGCTGATATAATATTCACAGGATTAATTTGGCAAAATTATTGATAAATCGCTCAAAGACGTTTTGCATTTATCTTCAATGGCGGAAGGATGGCCGAAGTGAAGTTGGCGTGTTTTTTGCAGTGATTTTATCAATCGAATGTAGTAATTTATTTTTAAGTATAGGAGGTTCCGATGAAAAAACACCTGATATTTCTCGTCATTCTGGGTTTTTTGGCCGCTGCCGTCCATCTTTACAGCCAGGATACCGAGATTATAAAACCACCGAAGAAAGGATACGTTACCCTCAGCAAGGAGGAATACGAAAAAATCCTTGAGAAACTCAAACCGAAAAAAACTGAGGAGATGAAACCAGTTCAGGATTGGACAATCAAGAGCGCTGATTATGAAATGACCATCGGGAGCGATCTTCGGGTTTCCGGAAAAGTTGTCTTTTCAATCGAATCCTTCCGGAATGACATCTGGATCGAAGCCCCGCTTCAGAATTCGCCCCGCGGAATGGGATTCAACATCCCTCCGGACGGCGTAGTCCTGAAATACACGGATGAAGCGGTAACGTTCGGGACGAACCGCAAGGGGAGCTTCAGCCTTTCGGCGCAACTGCATCCAGAGGTCGAAAAAAGCGACTTGAACAGGTATAACTGTTCGCTCTTTGTCTCGAACGCTGTTATCAACCGTTTTACTATTAAATACAGATCATCGGCTGTAAAAATGCAGTCCTTCCCTTTTATCACAATCTCTTCCGGTGAAAAAGAAGGGTTTTTCATTGTGCAAGGCCTTGCGGAAGCTGGAAACGAATTGACTTTCGATTTCGAAACGATTGAAGCCGCGGCCGAAGCAGGAGCTGAAAAGCGAACGGAAGCTGATGTCAGGGCGATTTATACTATCGAGCCAGGTAATATCCGCTCATCTTTTACGTATTCAATCTCAGCTCACAAAAAAGGCTTGGAAAAACTCGAGTTGGGCATTCCCCAGGGTATGGAAATAATGTCCGCTGGGGGCAAGGAAGTTACCACCTGGGAAGAAAACCGTAAAGGCGATACGGCCGTTTTGGCCATATCGCTCGATGCGAAATCCGAAACGCTATCGGATATCGTTATAACCGGCGAAACACCTTACGAGGGCAAGGACAGCAAGCAGAAGCTGCCTATGCTCGAGCCGGTTTCGATAGACCGGGTTAAGGGAACGGTGGCGCTGGCGGCCACAGATGAAACTGAGATCCAACCCGAAAGCAATGCCGGGCTGCAGGAGATAGACATTACCGAACTCCCATCGACGCTCTCTCCTCTGCCGGGGACAAAAATGGTTTTTGCATACAAGTACTCATGGAACAAGCAGGACCCCCTGCCTTCAGCAGTATTTGCGATCCGCCAATACGACAAGGCGGCGGTTCTCACTGCCAACATCGAGAGCGCGGAGTTCACCACGCTCCACACCCAGCGCGGAAAGACGCTTCTTCGCGCACGTTATAATATCCGTAACAATATCAAGCAGCACTTGAAAATTACACCACCGCCCGGATTTGTCCTCTGGTCGTCCTTCATTGGCGGCGATTCAGTTAAACCTATAATCTCTGAGGACGGTTCCCTGCTGGTGCCTCTGAAAAAAAGCCTCGATCCATCTTCATCCGTCCTTTTCTCCCTCGAACTGATCTTTTACGGCCAGAAATTAAAAATGGAGGAATCAGGCAAAATATCTTTCGATCTTCCGGAATGTGACCTTCAAATCATGAAGATGGGATGGGAACTCATGCTGCCAGACAACTATGATTATGACGAATGGGAGGGCAATTACAGGCAAGTGGCCGTGACCGAATTCAGCGATTCCGTACGTCAGACCGCTGAGCAGCCGAAGGAACAGATTGTGCAGGGTTATATGACTAACCGAAACGATCTCGTCAATCAGTTCTCATTCAACGAAACCCAGCAAAGACAGGTCGTGGAACAGACCGACAGGCTCATACAGCAGTTCCAGAAGAAAGAAAGCGCAGCAAAGCTCCGCGAGGGGCGTTTCCCAGTCAAATTCGACCTCCCGCGTATCGGGAAACAATTTCTCTTCAATAAACTGCTGTTGATTGGCAAGGCGCCATCACTCAACGTCGAATATGAACTTGACGATTAATGAGGATAGCAATGAAAAATTCAATGTTCTACAAGAAAAAAGCGGTTTCCCTCTGCTCCCAGCGAAAATCAAAAATGATTTACCGTAATATTTCGTGCATCTTTCTGAGCGCGATATTCATCACACTGTGCTGTATTCCAGCTTTCGCTAATGATTTAAAAGATAAGCAACCACAGCCGAACAAGGTCAGGATGTACGAGGAAGACTACATCGAACTCCTCTTGATGGTTCATAAATCCGTCAAGCTCCCCCTCGATGAATATAACATTCTAATGGAGATGGTAAGAAAAGCCGACGAACGCCGCAAAAAGGAATTGGAGGAAATGAACAAGATTCTGGCAATGGCTTCCTCCGAAAAATACAGCGTCACCGGCGGGAGACTCGATTGTGTCATATCAGGGGATAGTGCAACCGTTACGGGCAGTCTGGGGATTGACCTGCGCGGTGAGGGTTGGAAAGAGATCCCACTTTATCCGTTGCCGGGCCTCGAAACCATATTTCTCGGCAGTAGAGAAGCCGTGATACAGTACGCGGAAGAGAACCCTGACGGTGGAGCATACCAAGTCAACACCGATGAAAAAGGGAAAAGAGAGATCCGGTTCACTTTTCATCCAAAAATAAACAGGATAAGCGAAGGGAACACATTCTATAACACCATCAGCATGGAATTCAACCAGAAGGCTGCATTCGACGTCAGGATCACCCTTCCGAAAGGGGCGGAGCCTACCCCTGGACTTTCGGACAAGATAAAGATATCAAGAAAGGGAGACTTGGTTTTGGCATTAGCAACGACGGATTTCACTGAACCCCTGATTTTTACCTGGTATGTCCCCCGGACAAAGGCAGCGGAAAACTTAAGGCCGGAATATAACGGAAATCTGTTGTCGTTTTTCCACTTCGAAAAGAGCAGGATTCGCCTCGTCTCTCTCGTAAATCTTGAAATAATCACAAAAGCCCCCGACAAGATCGTGATTTCACTCCCGGAAGGGTTCAATTATAGCGACAGCGAAAGAGCGCCGGGGATTTCGGTCGCCCCGGACGGAACTGGGAAGATTGCAGTCCGCATTGACAGCACCCTTGAGGGATTAGCACAATTCATTTTCTTTGCCGATGCGCCGCTGGAAGGAACACAAGCAATCCTGCTGCCGCCGAAAGTGACCGGTGCATCTAGGCAGGGTGGTTGGATCGCCGTCGGCGCTGACGGATTTTCGGTTAAATGTTCGGAAAACGGCGATCTTGTCCCTTCCGATACCAGGCTTATACCCTCTGAGATGAGGAATATGATGGATTCCCTTCCGGATGCGGCCTTCAAATACACTTTTTCTGAAACCGGCCTCAAACCCGCGATGATGAACCTTGTCAGCATCAAAACGGCGGACAGCCTGCCCGCATATATAAAGGAATTGAATTTCAGCTCGGTTTTCTCGCAGGAGGGCGTGATGTTCACCGAAGCCCGGGCTTTACTGGTTAACAACAACACCCAGTTCATCAAGGTAAGCATGCCTCCTGCCTCCGAGTTGCAGACCGCGTTCGTGGATAACAAACCGGTAAAACCGGTCAAGGGTCCGGATGGGGCATTGATGATCCCGATAAAACCAAAGGAGAGCTCTCAGGACGGGCGGGTTGATGTCTTTTTCGTCTTCAAGACAATGCTGCCGCCCTTGGGAGATGAAGGCAAGGCAGGCATTCAACTTCCTTCGGTGGATATACCGGTGAACCTTATGCGCTTCCACCTTTTTCTGCCGGAAGGATTCGAATATGACGTCTTCGAAGGTTCTATGATGCCCGGAAATGGGATATTAAGAAAAACCGTGACGACCGGCAAAGCGGATATGGATACCTCCCTCGGCAATGTCAGACAAAACGACGCGCCACCTCCGGCAGAATTTGAAGCCGGTGGAAGCAGCATCGCGGGGGCATTATCGGTAAGCATAACAATTCCGAAAACCGGATCGAGGCACGATTTCTTCGACCTGCTTATAATGAACGAAAAGCCGGTTCTTTCATTTGAATATGAAAAAGAGTAGGAGGAGGATATGATGACGAATAATGAAACATTTCACGGCAAAAAGATGGCTCCGCTCCAGTTTGCATCAATCATCATTCTTGTGTTTTGTATCCTCTTAACCGCGATGATGTCCGCCGGTGAAGAAGAAAAGAAGAAAGTGATCGTTCTTCCCCTCAATGAATATACAACTATCATCAACGATCTGGGCAATAGTGTGTTTCTCCCCATAGAGAAATACAGGGATCTCCTGGAGAAGCTGGCAGATTTGAAACAAGCTACGGAATCACCCCTGCCGATGATGGTCGAGAAAGCAAACTACATATTCCGTCCCCTGAATGAAGCGGTTCACGGCGAAGCGGAATTTGCGATCAACATTTTCAGACCCGGATGGCATCAGCTGGGACAGGTGGGCTATGATCTGCCTGCGGGGATCGAGAATCTGGAAATGAACGGTTCCCCCGCCAGATTCTTGAAATATGACGACTCTATCTATATTTATGCGCCTAATCCCGGCAGAGCCGTCTTGTTTATGGAATTTCACCAGTCTCTCTGCGAGGATTCGGATACCGGGAGCGGGCTGTGCTCTGCTATCCTTCTTGGAACGAATACGCAAACGATAATCGAATTACCTTTCGCTCCGGCTACTAATGAAATCGAAGGGGGAATAATTACATCCACCGATAAAAACAGGAATCGGACAGTTTTGTATATCGTCAATACCGAATCCGCCCTGCGCTTTTCCTGGAGCAGAAGAACCGAGGAGGCCGTAAAGGAAGGAGCAGGCGAATCCCGAATGATATCCTCAGTTTCATCCCTTTATCTCGTATCGAAGGGTCTCTGCTCAGCGACAGACATCGTGGCCGTCCAGGTTCAAAAAGGCTCGGAAAGCGAATTCAGATTTCTGATGACCGGCAAATACAAGCTTACGGAACTGATCGGGGAAGGAATTGAATCTTACGGCATTCAAAACAAAGAAGGAAAGGTGATTCTGTCCGTCAGGATGGCCAAGCCGGTTTATGACAGCGCAATCTTCCTTATAAAGACAGAGAAGGCGGAAGCAACCCACCTTATGGAAATTGGACCCCCCGCTGTCATAGGCGCAGCAAGGCAGAACGGCTTTATCGCTGTAGGTTCCGCGGATCCGATCACATTCAAAGACACGCCAATGCCATCTGAATATATGAAAATAGATGTCCGCGAGCTACCCGGCGAAATCAGAAAGCTTCATGAGGGAGAGCCGGTTCTCGGCTTCCAGTACCGGCTTAAAAAGGACGAAGAACCCAAACCTTTTTCGCTTGCTTTCGATTTCTATCCTGCGGGAGAAACCCTTACTTCATATATAGAAAACGCGAAGGCAACCACTCTCATGAGCACTGATGGTCTTTGCCTGAACCGAATTACATACGAACTTATTTCTGCTGGGGGTAGTTCATTCCGCCTTGCTGTGGACCCGGCTTCAATCTTGCTGTCCGCATATGTAGGTGACACGCCCGCGAACGCAGCGCGAGAGGGCGATGAGATTATTATCCCCATAAGATCATCCTCTTCCGGGTTGCGAAACAATATCGAAGTCGTCCTGCTCTCAAAGGTTAATAGCCTTGAAGAAGAAGGGGTTCTGGGTTTTGTGTTACCCTCTGTCCCTCTTCCCGCAAGAGAATTCAGCTGGATCTTTTATCTGCCTGATGAGTACGAATATACAGACTTCAGTGGCAATTTTATACCAGGCAACGCTTCTTATATTCCTGAAGCACTGATCGCAGAAAAGCGCGATTCAGGAGCAGTGTATGCCCCCATGAAAAAGGGAGAAGCTAAAATGAAGGATGAGGTCAGCATAACTTCGGGAATTAAAGAGCAAATTGAAATCGTGGGTCAAGCGCCTATTGTAGATTGGACAAGCAGAACCGTTGCACCTGAAATGGACGTCAGTTCCTCCACCTTATCCTTAAGAATAGTGATACCGACTGAAGGTGTGCAGATGAGGTTCTACTCGATTCTTCTCACATCGGAAAAACCTGAGATCAACTTTAATTATGAAAAGAAATAATATTAGATAAATTCCGGCTCAAAAGGAAATCTCCGAAAGAAGCTGGAGCCCGGCGCTGATCGGGTTCAGATAAACCTGATTCGAGACCTTTGAAAAACCTACATTCTGTCATTCCGGTCGAAGAGCCGGAAATGGACAGCATTCCTTATATGAGGGAAAGACAGCTCTCCCCTCAGTGATGGCACTCCCCCTTTCGCCCCCCTCAGTGAAGGGGGGTAGGGGGAAGAAGATGCAGGAATAGATCCGGCATGACAAAAGGAGATGCCTGATCCCCGCATCAAGTGCGGGGCAGGCAAGTCCGGCATGCCGAGGTTAAAAACCGGTTTTCAACTGTCTTGAATCGGAAACAGGCGTTTCAACGAGATGCACGGGTTTGAGTTTATCTTGGTATCTGACTAATGAAACTGTCCGGTGAAACCTTTTGTCTTTTTTACCGAGATTCCTGAAGATGAAGCAGCATTCCGAAAGAGGACCAGCCCTTCGAATCCGGAGGTTTTCTCCAGTAGTGAGAATCCATCATCCGGACCGAGGAGCATAACGCTTGTTGACATAGCGTCGGCATCGGTTGCGGTCGGGGCGATGATCGTTACGCTAAGGATTCCATTGTCAATGGGGCGGCCTGTGTGTGCGTCAATGATATGGCAGAACCTTTTCCCGCTGAGGTCGAAGAACCTCTCATAACAGCCCGATGTAGCGACCGCTGTATTTGTAATATGGAGCGTGGCAAAAATATCGTCCTTCTCCGGATGCCGTATGCCAATGTTCCAACCGGTTCCGTCCTTGTCTCCGATGGCGTATAAATTTCCTCCCGCGTTTATCATGGCATTTTTAATGCCTAATTCTTTCAGCGCCTCGGCTGCGCGGTCAACGGCATATCCTTTAGCAATCGCGCCGAGATCGAGCGCCATACCGCGACCTGTCAAAAAGACAGTGGAACTTTTTTTATCAATGGCTAAATTTTGCCATCCAACCCTGGAGACCGCTTCTTGTAGTTCTTTGTCCGACGGCAGATATCCCTTATTACGGTAGAAACCCCACAGGCGCAGCACGGGCCCTATAGTGACATCGAAGGCGCCGCCTGTCTTTCGGGAATACTCTGCGGATTTTTCAAGAATATCTACAAGGCTGGGCGAGACCCGGACCGGTTTTATACCCGAAGCCCTGTTGACCTTGGCGAGTTCGCTGTCATCGCGATGGGCGCTCATCAGATTGTTCACCCGGTCGAATTCCTTGAATACATCTTTAAACGCCGCTTCCGCCTGATTTTCATCGGCTGTTATAACAGTCACCTGGACGAAGGTGCCGATCTTCTCGGCTGTGCGGATAAAAAATTTGTTTTTTTCTGAGCATCCGGTCATATAAAGGCAGGAAAAACCTGCAATCGCGCCAAGGATTATTATCGCTTTATAAAGTGATTTTTCTATGATTTTCATCAGGTTATTTTTCCTTTAATCTGTGTTTACCCTGACCCTGACATAGATATTTTGGGCGACTTCTTCCTCCAAAGCCATCGTCGTGAAAGCGAATTGAATGATAAGGGCGGGGCTGATCTGATGGATATGAATCTCTTCTCCTGGAATTATTCCGAACGAGCTGAGCCTGTCGAGCAGCGCGTGGCTACCGGGAGCAATGAAGACGACGCGTCCGGTTTCACCCACTTTCAGCTCGGTTAGTTTTTTAACTATCGGGACAAGCTCCCTTCTTTTTTCGCGGCAGCAGTTCCCTGCCGGGATCGGTCGTCCGTCCGGGCTCTGAGGCGGATGTCCGAGGAATGTGCAAATGGAATCGGTGACGTCATCGCTCAACGCGAGATGCTCGAATTTGCAAGCGATGTCAACTGCCTTGTTATAAGGCAGGTCGAATGCTTGTGTAAAAAGAACCTCCGCCAGCCGGTTGCGCCGCACCAGTTTGATCGCTTCCGCCCTTCCCTTTTCGGATAGGCATATCTCGTTTCGAGACCGTGATATCAAGCCTTCATGCTCGAGGGAATGAAGAATCTCTCCGAGATGCGGTATGCGCATACGGGATGTAATGGTTGCGGGAGTGGCTCTCTCCTCTTTTTCGGCGGCTTGCAGTATTTGCTCCAGAGCCTCTTGCTCGTCAACTGACAGCTTAGACGGGCCGTGAAAAATTCCCGCTTTCCTCGCAAAATGCATTCCCCTTCGACCCGGCATATTCCTTCTCCTTCACTTTAACCTGTTATAAATCCGGTTTCCAAAATATCTTTTCCTTTATCAACAATCAATTTTTTCACGTAAAAGTCACCCTCATCAATTTTAAAACGACATTGAGCAATGAAGCGAACAGGATCGAGAACGGGATGATGAACAGGGACATCCAGACCGCCGTTTTCAAGCCCCTCTCTTTGATTATCACGAACAGGTTCGCAACACACGGGATGAACAACGTGATTGCAACCATGCCGACGAGCCCCTGAACGCCAGTCAGCCCTCCGCTTCGGAACAGATCGAACAGACCTGTCGCCGCGTAATCCCGGCGGATGAAGCCGAGGATAAAGGCGGATGTCGTCTCCTTCGGCAGCCCCATCAATCCGCTCAGAATCGGAGCTGATATCCGTTCGATGGTTACTATCAAACCCGTCTCGTTAAGAACGAAAAGTATGAGGGCTCCGAAAAGGAACAGCGGAACGGCTTCCTTGAGATACCAACGGATTCTGGCGAAAGTCTTGATCATCAGGTTCTTTAAATGCGGAAGTCTGAGAGGAGGTATTTCCTGTATAAATTGAGTATTTTCGCCCGGTACTACGTAAGAGGCGATTTTCCCAACCGCGAGAAGAACAAAGACGATGCTTCCAAGCCACCATAAAAGCGCTCCGCCTGGAAGAATTCCGAGCATCCCTATGATGATGCCGAGCTGTGCGGAGCAAGGGACTGCGAGGGCGAGAAGAAGGGTTACGAGAATTTTTTCTTTCTTCGTTTCAAGGATTCTCGCAGTGAATGTCGCCATCGCAGCGCATCCGAGTCCAAGGACCATCGGTAGCACTGCCTTGCCGCTAAGCCCCATAAAACGAAATGGTTTGTTAAGCATAACAGCCAGGCGGGGAAGGTAGCCTGAGTCCTCCAGGATACCGAAAATGAAAAAGAACAAAAATACAATTGGGAGGACGATTGCAATTGCGTATGTGATACCTATTGTCCAAAGCCCGTACTTTCCGATCAACAAATCCCTGAATAACCCTGATGGAATCGTTTTATCCACAAGATAACTTAGTGCCGGTGTCAGGAATTTGCCGAAGATATCTTCTTCGATGAATCCCACGATAGTCCCCGCTCCCAGCCTGCCAACAACCCAATAAATCCCGAGAAGTACAAGGATGACAAAGAGAAATCCCCAAAGCGGATGCATCATCATTCTTCCCGCTCGCGAGGCAAGGCGACTTTCGCTTGGAATATGTAAAAGTACAACCTCGTCGTATAACCTCTCCGCTTCCCGGTGGATCTGACGGTTTATCTGGAAAGACAGCGTTCCGTTATAAATCTTTGACAAACCGGCGCACATCTTATTCGCCTTCATCTTGATATTGTCGGGATTAAGCGATGATCCGGACAGCGCTTCATTCAGGATTTTTTCATTATCTCCGTCACATAGAAATAATAGCGCCAGGAACCTTCCATTGGCAGTTCCTTGCGGAAGCATGGATGCGATTTCCTGAATCGCCTCTTCAATCGGAGGATCAAACCGGGGTTGGCTTGTGATTTTCGCTGGTTTTAAAAGGGATTTTTTCAGTTTAAAAATACCTTCTTTTCTCGTCGCAACGGTCTTAATTGTCTCTATACCGGTCAGCCTGGAAAGGCGTTTTTCGTCTATTGATATACCCTTAGAATCCGCCTCATCGGAGATATTGAGAGCCAGAACCGTTTTCACTCCGATGAGCGCCAGTTGGCTGGTGATGAAAAGGCCCCTCTTGATGTTCACTGAATTCAAAACCTGTAGAATTGTTGCATTAGGATTTTCGAGCAGGATTCGGAGGGTTACAAGTTCATCTTCGGATTTCGGGAAGAGGCTGTTGATTCCGGGTGTGTCGAGAACCTTGAAATTCTCGTTTTCGATGGAAACAAATCCGGAGCAAAGCTCCACTGTTGTGCCCGGATAATTTGATACGACGGCGTATTTTCCGGTTAATTCCGAAAAAATGACGGATTTTCCGACATTAGGATTACCGACCAGTATAATGGAATTTTGGCTATTGGATGGCAGCGGCGCCGAATGCAGGTTTTTTTTTGTTTTTCGTTTAATCATAATTAATGAAATCGTAGCTTTTTATCTTCACTCGCTTTTACCTGCACAGACCGGACAGTTCCCATAGATTTTTAGGGAATGCGAAGAGACATCGAAGCGGTTTTCGAGGGATATCTGTCTGATCCTGTCTTCTATTTCAGGCGATTCGAATTCTATGATGCTGCCGCATCTGTTGCACAAGAAATGGTTATGCGGCCTTTTATCGAGAACGGACTCGTAAACAGGGGGTTTATCCATTCTCGATAGTTTTATCAGCAGTTTGGAATCGATAAGCACTAAAATAGTTCTATACAGGGTGGCCCGTGAGACTTGCAAATTTTTTTGCCGAATGACCCCGAGCAGTTCTTCAATTGTGAAATGATAATCCATATCACCGATTAGGTTGACCGCCGCTTCTCTTTCCGGGGTGAAAGGCAGGGAGCGGCTTTTCAGGTATTTTTTAAATTCCACAATAAATACTTCTTTGTTCATGGCATCCCTATGTGAGACTGCGTCTCAATCTCAAATATAGCGGTTTTAAAAAAATAGTCAAGATTATTCAATCAAGAATACTGTCTGAAAGAAAAAACTTAATGGTCAGCTGGGCTTTTCGGCCGGGGGAATCTCTTGAAACGCCAGATGAATCTCCGTGCCGGTTCCTTTGGCGCTTTTAATTTTCATTTTTCCTTTATGATTTTTAACGACCATCATAACGGAGGTCAATCCCAGCCCTACGTTCGTGCTTTTATTCCGCTTGGTGGAAAAAAACGGTTCGAAGATATTGGGAAGGTCTTTCTGATCTATACCGGCTCCGTTATCTTTCAGGATGATCCTCACCCATGAATCAGCGGTGATATCGAACTCGTTTTTCGCCTCTTCCTGCGTCAGAGGTTCACATTCGATTTCGATCCGCCCCCAATCGGGCACAGCCTCGATCGAGTTAATCAACAGGTTCAGGAACAACTGGCCAAGCTGGACCTTGTCGCCGTTAATGATATAGCTCTCCTCTTTTCGCGGCAGCTTAATCGTGATATTCCGGTCGTTAGCGGTATTTTGGATAATTTCAACCGCTTCCCTAATGACATTGTTTATGGGAACAAGATGAAAATCCGGCTCCTGTTTTTTCGCGAAGCCAAGCAGTCTTTGGCTGAGGGCGGACGCCCGAAGAGCCGATTCTCTTATCAACCGCGCAGATTCCGTCAGCATCTTATTATCACCCGCATAGCGCGAAGTGATCTCCGTATTCACCAGGATCGAGGAGATGATGTTGTTGAAATCGTGCGCGATCGTTCCGGCGATGGTTCCGAGGCTCTCCAGCTTATGCATCTGGAAGAGTTCATCTTCCATCCTCTTCTTTTCGGTCAGATCGTGGATGATTCCCTGAAAAGCCGTCAGATTGCCTGAATCGTCTTTGGTCGCCGTAATTGTGACAAGGACGAAAATCTTATCTCCGTCCCTGTTTTTCATCACCATTTCGTAATCCTGAAAAACCGCGATTTGGGATAATTTACCGGTGAATTCCGCTCCGAATTCGTCGCTGATTTCGGATAAAAACTGTTTGCCTAAAATCTCCGTTTTATCTTTGTAACCGAACAGTTGAAGTCCGGCCGGATTAATATCCACAAGATTCCCGGCTTGGTCGCAGATGAAGATCACCTCTTTTGCCCCTTCGAAGATTGACTGGTACCTGATCCGTGCTTCGGTGATCTTTCTTTCAAGCTCCGATTTTTCCTTTTCACGTGCTTGATTCTGTAGAATTGACCTTATTGTAATTTCGAGCCGCTGGGATGTCAGAAAGTCCTTGTTTAAATAATCCTTGGCGCCGCGCTTTATAGCCTCGACAGCGATCCTCTCATCGCCTCGTCCGGTGATGACAATGATCGGGATTTCAATTTTTCTTGATTTGAATTGTTCGAGGAGCTCAAGGCCGTCCTTGGATTTGAGGTAATAGTCCAGAAGGATTATGTCAAACTGGTGACTATCAATCAGATCGAACGCCTCTTCTACCGATTCAGCCTCCGATACTTCCGCGGCTCCGAATCTTGCAATAATATCTTTTACGAGAAGGAAACGATCAGCGGGATTATCGTCAATAATCAATACTCTTATACTATTTTCCATAGCTACTAACATATCCTCGGCAGCTGTTCCGTTAACGGGAGGGTAACGATTCGTTCGCCGCCTGTTATAGTTTTTAATACAACACTGGCCTTCGATCCACCCAATCCGATCCTTGCTTCCCCGATGACAGCAGCGCTTTCCGTAATATTGAATTTTCTGAGAATAGTTATTATTTTTCCTGAGTCGTTCGGGGAACAAAAAATGACCGCCTTGCCTTCATTCGCCATAAAAAGGGGGTCAATTCCAAGTATCTCGCATACCGCCTCGACCTCTTTATTTTTGGGGATCGAGGCCTCTTCGATATGCATTACGAGGTCGCAAGCCCTTGCTATCTCGCTTAAAACAGCGGCGAGTCCGCCTCGTGTGGGGTCGCGCATGCATCTGATTTCCAAGCCCACTTCGAGGAGCGCGAGTATTGGGCGTGAAAGCTGGGCGCAGTCACTCTTTATCTCGCTCTTTGTGGCGAGTCCTTCCCTGGCGATCATCACGGCCGCACTGTGATCCCCGAGAGTGCCTGTGAGAATTATAGAATCCCCTTCTTTCACATTTTCCGGCAAGAGATCATTCTTTGATATACGGATGCCTATTCCTGTGGTATTTATAAAAATTCCGCTGCCTTTACCGCTCGGGAGGACCTTGGTATCTCCGGCGGCTATGCGGACTCCGGCTTCCTCCGCCGTATCCCGGATAGAGTGCAGTATTTTTTTCAGATCGGAGATGCCAAAGCCTTCTTCTATTATCAAAGCGAGGCTCATATACTGTGGTTTGGCGCCCGACATTAGCAAGTCGTTCACTGTGCCACATACCGCCAGTTTTCCGATATCACCCCCTGGGAAAAAGACCGGGTCTATAATGTAGGAATCGGTCGAGATCGCTATCCTGGTGGAAGGGAGGTCGAGGAGCGCGGCATCGTTCAAGCCGAATTCTTCCTTGACGTTCAGGATGTCGCTGATTGTTTCCGATATCAATTTGTGAGAGAGCTCGCCGCCGCTGCCATGGCCGAGCGTAATTTTTCCATTATTCATTACTTTTCTTTCCAAAGTCCGACAGAACTGAATGTAAATATATTACACAGATTTGATAAGATGTATACGCCCCTCTGCAAACAACTTACACCCTAATTGCTCAATTATTATAAACTATTATTCGGAACTATCAATAAAATATATGGCGGAAAGAGAAATTTACTTCGAATAATCAGGAAAAGATCGTAAACATACACCGCCCGTTGAAGGGGGATTTCAGTAGAAAAGTATCTATTGACTGTCTCCGGAAATTATGTTAAAAAGAGGTCTCAAAGTAGCTCGAAACTGGAAATTCTGGAGAAAGCGAGTTACACCTGGGCGCCATGCCAAGTGCGGGTTGCTCGGCAATAACTTTTAGGAGGAATTGGCAATGACAATGGATACCAATGATAAGAAAAAGATAATTGATGAGTTTAAAGCTCACGATTCAGACACGGGTTCTCCGGAAGTCCAGGTCGCTTTATTGACCGAAAGAATCAATTACCTTACGGAACATTTCAAGACCCATAAAAAAGATTATCATTCAAGAAGAGGCTTACTCAAGCTTGTCGGAAGCCGTAGAAAGCTTTTGGAATATTTGAAGAAAAAAGATGTCGAAAGATATCGCGCAATCGTAAAAAAGTTAGGGTTAAGACGATAAAGACACCATACCTTTTATTCGAACAACTTGGAATCAGCAATAGACTTCTTAAAAATGCCATAATTTTAGCTGGGTCGCATTAATATCCTTAGGAGGAAGAATTGTATATCAAGGAAGAAATAGAAATCTCAGGACAGATTTTATCCATCGAAACTGGAGAAATCGCCAAGCAAGCGGATGGGGCAGTGGTTGTCCGCTACGGCGATACGATGGTTCTCACAACAGCGGTTGCAGAGACCAGAGAAAATGAATTCACTGCCGAAAAAATGATTCCGCTGACGGTTGATTACCGCGAATACACATATTCCGCGGGTAAAATCCCCGGAGGCTTTTTCAAGAGGGAAGGGCGTTCCACGACCAAAGAAACACTCACCTGCCGTCTTATAGACAGGCCGATACGCCCGCTTTTCCCCGATGATTACAGGAATGAAACCCAGATTATCGCGTTCGTTATTTCAGCGGACACGGAGAACAATCCGGATGTCCTGGGTCTGATAGGGGCTTCGGCTGCACTAAACATCTCGTCCATTCCGTTCGACACGATTCTCGGCGCAACGAGAATTGGATATATAAACGGAGAGTATGTGGCGTTTCCACCTCTTAGCAAGATGCCGGAGAGCGAGCTCGACCTGGTTATAGCGGGAACCGAGGATGCCATCACGATGGTGGAAGCCGGCGCAAATGAACTTTCCGAAGAAAAGATGCTCGAAGCGTTCAAGTTCGGACATGAAGTAATCAAGAAGATTATTGGCCTTCAGAAGAAGATCATCAAGCAACTCAAAGTGAAGAAAGCCGAAGTCTCGAAATTGGAATTGGATTCCAAACTTTATAAAGAGCTGGAAAAGAAAGCCGGCGGCCCGATAAAGGATGCGCTTGGGATCAAGGCAAAACTGGAACGCAGGGATGCGCTACGGAAGATTTTCGCGGATTTACTCGCCGAATTCGAGAATGAGGAAAACCCCCAGCAAAAAGTGATGGCCAAAAGGATTCTCGATGACATCAAGATCAATATTTTCAGAAAAGGCGTGCTGAAAGACCGGATAAGGTTCGACGGACGAAAATTCGACGAGATCAGGACGATCACTTCGAGAGTGGGACTGCTGCCGCGCGTTCACGGCTCCGCACTGTTCACCAGGGGGGAGACTCAGGCGCTTGTCTCCGCAACCCTCGGTACCGAATCTGACGGCCAGATAATGGACAGCATCCAGGAAGAGACATCGAAAAGGTTTATGCTTCATTACAATTTCCCGCCGTTCTCCGTGAACGAGGTAAAATTCCTCCGCGGACCCGGTAGGAGAGAGATCGGCCACGGGGCGCTCGCCGAAAGGGCGATAAACAACCTTATGCCTTCCGAAGAGGAATTTCCGTATGTCGTGAGAGTGGTCTCGGAAATAATGGAATCGAACGGCTCTTCATCCATGGCGACGGTCTGCGGCGGAATCCTTGCGCTTATGGACGCCGGAATTCCGATCAAGACGCCAGTCGCGGGCATCGCGATGGGTCTGGTAATGGAAGGGAAAGATTACGCTATTCTATCGGATATCGCAGGTGAAGAAGATCATTACGGCGATATGGATTTCAAGGTCGCCGGAAGCGAAAAAGGCATAACCGCACTCCAAATGGACATCAAGGTCGGTGGACTGAAGCCTGAAATAATGGGCGAAGCCCTCGAACAGGCGCGCCTGGGAAGACTTTTCATACTTGGCAAAATGCTGGAAACACTGCCGGAGCCTCGCAAGGAGCTCTCGACGTATGCCCCGCGGGTTCATGTTATGATGATACCCGAAGAGAAGATAAAAGACGTTATCGGACCAGGAGGCAAGATGATCAAGTCCATCATCGCGGAAACCGGCGTGAAGATAGATATCTCGGACGATGGAACCGTGCGTATCTATGCCGTTGACAGAGCCATGGGCGAAAAGGCGGTCCAGAAAGTCAAATCCCTCACCGCTTTGCCGGAATTGGGAAATACTTACAAGGGCAGGGTTGTGAAGATTATGGAATACGGCGCCTTCGTGAACATCCTTCCTGGAACGGACGGTTTGCTGCACGTTTCAGAGATTGCGCCCTACCGCGTGAACGACGTCAGCAAGGAATTTAAAGAGGGCGACGAGATCGAAGTCAAGGTAATAGGGATGGAAGACGGCAAGATCAAGCTGAGCCGAAAGGCCCTGCTTCCTCCCGGAACGGCGAGGGAATCATCAAACCCCGGATCTGCCGACCAGGGGACTAACGACCGCCCATACGAGCGCCGCGAACGCAGGTTCGACCGTGGGCGCGACCGGGGCAGTGACCGCCCTGACCACGGAGAAAGAAATGACCGCGGAGGCCGTAGATTCGATAAGTAGTTGTAGCGGCCTTATTACAGGCCGTAATTAAGATTTTACCGGGCTGTCTCAAACCATTGAGACAGCCTTTTTTTACCTGAAAATGTTCTTTTCGATCTGTTTTTTACTCCGAAAACAGCTTAAGGCATATTGTTTTTTAAGGGGGAATGTATCTACCCCTGAATTTTGAAGGAATTATACTCTGGGACTTATAGGTTCACGGAGCAAGCGGTGTGATCGAGCGACTCGATTTTCAGTCTCTTCAATCAGGTCATCCCGGCGCCGGAGCAGACAGGTATCATACTCCGATGATGCCTTTCAGAAATTATCTTTGCATATCCGCGATGGAAGGGTTCGAAAAAGCTGATATCAAACCGTACATTCTTTCAATAGAATAATCAAAAATAGCATGAAAAAAAGCCATCTGGCCACCTTCAAGACAGTTTCATGATTCTGGGGGAACGATCGCTTAAACACCGATCTTTTACTTTTATAAAAAAATTATATATTACAAATATTTATAGCTGATATGTAATTTGGATTACAGTTATTTATACATTGTTGTGTTAGCATTTCTTCATTGTGAAAGGGGAAGAAGCTATGATGAAATTAAAGATTTTTTTTCAAATTGCATTGATAATTTTCAGTCTGAGCGCAATGTCTTTTGCCGCATTGGACCTGAAGTTCACGACAGAGATAACTATGTCTCCGGCTGCGCCCAAAGCGGGGGATGCCGTAATATTTAGCGTAACCCTCATCAGCGAGGGTGCCAAAGCGAACAACCTGAAACTGATCGGGGGTGTCGATGGAACACAGATTGTGGAAAAAGTATTCGCTGGTATTGCTGCCGGGGGCACCAGAACACAGAGCATGAACTGGACTGCAACAGCTGGTTCTCATAAAGTTTGGTTTGAGCTCGATCCCGCACATACGGCGGGCGATTCAAACTACTACAACAACAAGATCGATAAACAGCTCATCGTGTCCGGTGTCCAGAATGTTAAAGCCTTCAATATAAATTCCTTAAAAAAGCCTTATAAATTGAAACCGGACCTGAAAGTGCATGATGTAGTTTGGCAACCGCTTGAGGAACCGAAATGCGGTAAAAAATGGAGAATGGGAGTGATCCTCATTAATGACAGCAAGGTCCCGGTCACGAAGCCGTTCACGGTGGCCATCAGCGTTCAAGGAATCCTGGCAGACGACCACAAAATGAATGGGCTGGATGCCGGCCAGGAAGCCGGCTTTTATTACGACTGGTATATCTTCAATGACGCTTATCTCAGGATAGTTGCGGATTTCCACGATGATATTGATGAGGCGAAGGAAGACAATAATGCTGTATGGCCTCCGGTTAAGTGTACCAAGTGATTGGTAATTAGCTTATTTTCAATTTTAATTTACGTAAAATTCAATCAACTGATTTAACAAAAAGGAGCTGAGATGAAACTAAAAGTCAATTTGGCAATACTGTTGATATTGACATCTTTAAGCGCGCTGTCTTATTCTGCATTGGACCTGAGGTTCACGTCTGCTATAAGCCTGTCCCCGGCGGCGCCGAAAGTGGGGGACGCAACGACTGTTACAGTCACTTTCAAATCCGAAGGTTCTGTATCTGCCAATGTTAAAATCGTCGGTGGTATTGATGGAGTTCAGTTGTTCGATAGGGATTATGCCTCGATTCCTGCAAACGGTGTGCGGACGGATACATTCACCTGGGTGGCGATGGGCGGCAACCATACGGCATTCTTTACGTTGGACCCGAATCACACCGCCGGAGATTCCAATTACGGCAATAATCATTTGGACACAACGTTTACGGTGACGGGAGGAACATCCCTCAAATGGGACGCTGCATCGTTCTCGATGACGCCTGCATCCCCGAAAGCAGGCGAAATGATTACGTTCCAAATCAATGCGCTGGTTCTCAAAGGGCCTGTGGATAACCTCCAGATAATAATGGGGATTGACGGCAAGCCGAAATTAGGCGGAAATTACCCTCATTTTGACGCAGGTTCCACGTTTGATGTCTCCTTCAACTGGCCTTCAGTCGTCGGCCTCCATACGGTCTATTTCGACATAGACCCAAGTCATACTACCAACGACGATAATTTCGCGGACAACCATTTCGAGCATGCGTTCACGCCGCAGGATGTGGGGACTTTTCTTCAATGGCAGGAGAACTCTTTCACGATGGTGCCGTCTTCCCCGAATTTCAACGATGAAATTATGTTCAGGATGGATTACAAGGTGGAGGCTGCTCCGGTTGACAACCTCAAAGTAGTAGGCAAGATGGACGGCAAGGTTATATATGAAAGGGTTTTCCCGACTGTGGCTATAGGCTGGAATCACTCTTTTGCGGCAAGCTGGAAAGCGATGTCCGCCGGGAATCACAAGCTTTCGTTTATCCTGGATCCGGATCACACGACGAATGATCAGAGCTTCACGGATAATACATATACAACCACATTCTCCATCCCTCAGCCGCCGATGGGATCTGCCCCGAACCTCACCATCAAAAATCTGACCATCAAACCCAAAAAGATGAATTACAGCAATGGGGAAATAGTGAAGATTTGTTTCAGTGTCATGAATACCGGCACAATTGCGTCTCCGTCTGCACGGGTATCGGTTTCCAGGGACGGCATTGTTTTCATCAATTATCTGGGCACCGGCATCCTCGATCCAGGGGAATCTTTTAATCCATGTGCCGACTATACGATTGACTGCAAAAAAGTTGAAATTGAGATAGACCCTGACCACAAGGTAGATGAAAGCAATGAGAACGACAACTTATGGTCCAAAATGTTATGTTCTCACCCTTTGAAAATACAAACTAAAAATTCACAGATTATCAAGCCGTGATCCGAGGCTTTTTACGAAGAGCTTAAAGGATAATTCTGATGTAAGATGGGTGCGGTTTCATTGCCGCGCCCAGTTTTGCATCCCGTTATTCCATTACAAAGAGGATGTCAACTCGTAGCTGCTTTGCAGAAAGGCAGCCTGGTATCTTCATTTAAGTTGAATTAATTATTCTCCCGCGGGTTCAACATCTTCAACCTGAACCTGTCTGCTTTGGCAAAAGAAAAATATGAGAAGGATCTGTTCAGTTTCTTCACAGGCTTTCCTCCAAGGACTTTCTTTAACAGTTTAACGACATTACATTGCGGGATCATGTGCCCGCAGGCTGTGTCCTAATATAAGATTGTCATTCCCTGGGATACTGAGGAGGTATGGCGACAGGAAATCCGAAGGATTCTATAAAATGCGAAGCATTTCCGCAAATCTTCATTTTAGAATCAAGCGCTTATGAAAATTCAAAAATGACAAATATCATGATATTTGAATTTCGACACAGCCTGTCCTTTATGGCACCTGCTCCTGTTCATTTTTGTAGACATCCTGAAGCAGGCATTTTTCTGTGCTGGTTACAGAGTTGAATCCAACTGGTTTAAAGACTTGACTCAGCCTGGAACTATTTCTTAAAGAGGCTCGTTTTCTTTCAATTTCTCGACCGCTTTCACGATTCCGATAACTATGAGGTGGTCCCCCCCGTGAAGTATCTGATCCGGGCTGGGGGTTGCGATTTGTTTTCCTCCGCGCCTGATGCCGACGACCGTCACACCGTGTTTCTGGCGGAATTGAAGTTCCTTGAGCGTCCTGCCGGAACGGCTCGAATCACGCGCAACCGCCACCTCGGATATCTTGAAACGATCCATATTATCAGCGTCTTCGCTGATATAGAGCTGGTTAAGCAGGGTTTCGGCATGCCTCAGGTCTTCAGGATGTCCCATAACGACCAGCCGGTCGCCGGGATATATCTGGAAATCCGGCTCCAGGTCGAAATGAACTCTTCCGGCCCGGCTCACAGCCAGAATGGAAACGCTGGTGAGCGATCTCAACGGAATGTTCCGGACCGTCTTGCCTGCGAAAGCGGCGCCGGAACGTATTCGGACCTCGCGGAAGGCGATAGGCCAGTCTATCTGTCCCGGCAACACATCCATCGCGTGAGTCAACGAATCCACCGCCTGCTCGGCAGCATCGCGGAACGGGCGGAAGACGATCTGCGCCCCGTTCTTTTCGAATAGGTCGGCTTCCTGTTGATTTACAGCCGTAAGAGCCAGTCTGCCGCTATGCCCGCGCCCTCGAAGGAGATGAGCTATTGCGAGGTTAAGGTCCTTCGAGCGGACGGAGCTGACGATCCATCGAGCCTTATTCAGCGGCAACCGTTCGTGTATTTCCGGGTCCGCCATATCTCCATATAACACCGATATGCCGCGGGAGCGCCATTTTCCCAGAAGGATGGGGTCGAAATCCACTCCGATAATGCTTTTGTTCCGCTGCAACAGGTATTCTGCAATACCGCTTCCATAGCTTCCGAGCCCGAGCAGGATTACGTCAACGGAAGGTGTTTTCTTAAGGGAATCGCTCGAAGATTCGCGGTATGGATTGCGCCTTTCGAATATCTTCAAAACTCCGGAGATAAGCCGGTATATCTGCCAGGAATAAAGGATCATATAGGATGAGGCAAAGATCGTTGTAACTCCGACAATGGTGATCACACCCATCAGCTTCGGTGTGATATGTCCGAGGCTGACCCCAATCGCCGCGATGATCAAAGAAAACTCGCTGATCTGCGCGATGCTGAGACCTGTCATAGTGCCTGTGCGGCGCCTGTATCCCATTGCGCCCATAATGGCAATCGTGATAATGGGTTTGCCGAAAAGGACAAACAACGAAAGCAATACCGCTTTCCATGCATCGTCGCCGACGATTGACCAGTCCATGCGTGCGCCGAGGTCTATGAAGAAAAAAAGGAGAAGGAAGTCGCGAAGGCTTGTGAGCCGCGCGCTGATGGAATCCCTATAGCCTGATGATGCGAGAGAAACTCCGGCAAGGAATGCCCCTACCTCTTTGTTCAGACCGAGCAGATCGCCTGCCGCGCCGAGAAAAACAGCCCAGGCGATGGCGAAGAGGGTCAGCATCTCCTGCGACTGCGCCAATTTTTTTGCGAGCCAGGGAAGCGCATATTTCATCAACAAAGCGACAGCTCCCATGAAGCCGATCGCCTTCAATGCAATAACGAGCAATACTGTGAGAGCCGAGCCGTTCCCTTCCATCTTGGTTCCAAACGTGGTAAGAGCGACCAACGTGAGGATTGCGGCTATATCCTGCACGATAAGAATGCCGACAGCGATCTGACCATGAAGAGAATCTATCTCCTTCTTGTCGGAGAGTATTTTTACAATGATAATAGTGCTGGAAAATGTCAGCGTTACCGCTATATACGCCGCGCCGACATTCGACATCCCAATCGCTATCGCTATCAAAAAACCGAACAAGGATGTAAAGATGATCTGTCCCAGGCCGGTGATGAGCGCGACTGGGCCGGTTGTGCGGATGAGGTTGAGGTCCAGCTTGAGACCGACTATGAAGAGTAAAAGAGCTATTCCTATATGCGCGAGCAACTCGATCTGGCCGTAACTTTTGATGATGCCGAAGCAGGACGGACCGGCGAGGATTCCCGTTGCGAGGAACATTATTATCAGTGGTTGGCGCAGCTTCTGGCCGATTATCCCGAGCAACGCGGCAAGGCTTAGGATTGCGGTGATTTCGAAAAATGCATTGCTTTCAACCATTTTGATCCCTGCTATGCCGTTAGGTTATACTGGAACAACCCGCTCTCCGGCCTGTTCATATAATCCGGAGTATAACATTCGTTAAGTCTCAAGTCTTCTTTATGCAGTAGAATACTTGCCGCCTGCACTTGTTCCTCTGCATATTCATACTAAAGGTTTTTCGATGGGCGTCTTCTAACACGGATATCACATAATAGTGATATGTTTTAAAAAGAATCGATTTTATCGACTTCCTGAGGCATACTTTACGAAGGAGTAGCCTGCAACCTGTTTAATCCGAATTTTTATCTGGATGCATTTAAAGATTTTAAGGTAATAAATGGTTTGTCAACACTTGGCAAAGCTGGAAAATGAGCTAGTTAGAGCAAACGTCAAGGAGACGTATCGCGGAAAAGTATGGACAAAGAATTGCAGAGAGTGGGTCTATTTCGACATCGTCCTTCAAACAGAATCGCTTTCCGCAAGATTAAATCTACCATTTTTTGTTAGAGTTCACGAGAATCTCGACCCAAAGTCAGGAACGGAACGCGGTTTTGTTTGTGAGATATGCAAGGACGGCATTATGGGACACATTTCAGGCGGAGAGACTTTCGGATAGCTTATTTGATATCAAGATGGATGTGTGAAAGCAGGCCACGTCCCATGGTCTTCTTTTCGCCGGGTGTGACCGGCTGCCACAAAAGATTCCCAGGAAGAATCTGTTCAGGTTTATACTGAGGTCTTTCCCTTGTATCCCTTCGATGTTTTCCTCAAGATGACGCCCTATTGAGCGGGAGCAGTCGTCACCTGCGGCACCTGCTCCTATTCGCTTGCGTGAAAGATTTATGCCCTCATTTATTTTTTTCGATCCGCTCCAGTATTTTACGGGCGTTGTCGTTTTTCGGGTCGAGTTCGAGGGATTTTTTATAGTTGATGACGGCAAGATCGTTATTTCCTGCGGCCAGATATGCCTCTCCCAGGCTGTCATAGGCGTTTGAAGATGCAGGGTGAATCGACATGTTAAGGTTGAAGATATCGAGCGCGGCTGCTGGAGTTCCCGAGAAATACAATAGGCGGTATCCAAGGCCATTCAGGAAAGCCTCCTGCAGGAATTCCGCGGACGGGGAGGATTTCCATATTTCCGTCGCCATCTTGCAGGCGGCTTCGCTTCTATCGCTAAAAATCAGGTTGAGAAAGTCATCTGACGTTAATGGTTGCGTTTTATTGGATTTGGTCTCCACGGTAACCGGTATTCCCTTGAAAATGCCTTTCAATTGTTCCTCGCCGAAATCCGGTTTCTTCGCGTCTTTTTTCAGATTGGCGTCCAGGAAATCCGCGATAGCCAGGCAGAGGGCTCTATATTTGTCCGCGGCCCAGGGGCTAGGAGCACCCCAGTATCCGGCGACCGGCTGTTTATCCTCGAACAGTGCGTATGAAGTGAAACCCGCGTGCCGCATACCGGGGATTCTCACCATATTCATTTTTTCACAGGCGGCATTCTTCCAAAGAGAATAATCCTCCTTGGCGCCCAATGCTTCTGTCTCGGATGTCGGACTGGTAAAGTGTAGAATAGAAGCAGCAATCCTGCCGGGATTAAAGCCTGTCGTCTTTTCCATCAGGTCGAGGTTATGCCTGAAGATCAAACCCGCATCCAGGCTGACAACCGCACCGATCATTGGGTTTCTCATAGCGAGCATAGCCGCTGAAAGCCCGCCGAGGTCGAATCCGAGCACGCCGATCCTGCACTGCTCCGTAAAAGGTAATTTCATTGCGATGGATGAAACAAACTCCATATCACGGACCTGGGTTTCCAGGTCTTCGGGAGTGAGATTCGCGGCAGGCGAATGCAGACCGGTGAGAGGAGAAGTAGCGACGATATAGCCGCGGCTGGCGAGATATTCGCAAAGGAAAAAATGCGTGAACGGCGATTCATAATAATATCCCTGGCCCACAATAATGACCGGAAATTTCCCGCCAGCAGGCTCTGCATCCTGGCGAGCAAGGACCGGGCTTTCCAGAATTTTTTTCAGACTGGCTTTATCGGCTCCTTTACCGAGGGGAAAATTCATCAAGACCATCGGTTCGATCTTCTCATTTTCCGAACTACGCGCAAAATCGGTCTTCAAGCATTCAATATAGAGTTTCAACGATTCACTGCCCGTCGTTCCATCGCTTTTCGCCGGATACCACAGGTATATATTGATCTCCCTCGGTATATATTTCTTTTCGATCGAGCCGGATACGCTATTCACGACAACACTAACACGCGTATCGTCCGATATCTTAAAATGTTTGAAGCCGACACTATACGGCCCCGGTTGAAGGCTGCCCCAAAGATCGTTCTTTTCAGAGGCGGATATGCAGAGACTTATTGTAAGTGTTATAACGAATATCCACATTTTAAATATTCTATTTCGCATTATCATTTCTCCTATTAATATTATCGGGGTTAAATTTCAGCATTCTTAATGTTTTTTTAAGATTAGAACGGATATGTGAAACTAAAGTTCCGTTCATAGAAGAGTAAAGCTATTATTCATTAGGAGTTTCGTATAATAAAAAAGCGGGCATTGTCATTATCTTTGATAATTAATAGATAACAATCGATCTATTTTTGTTTGTCTTGAGTATGCTATTTACATCCAGTTAATCCTCGTTTAAAATAACCAGCTTCTGGTAGATTTTCAAGATTCGTTACTAATGACTTCAGATAAACATATTTTTTCAGTTATCTCCGGGGATGTCGTCAAATCCTCTGCAATACCCGTCCAAGAGTTATCAAAACTACAATCAGTGACTTATCAAATTTCTGACAAAATTGGCGATATTTTTAATCATCCATACACTCTTGGTTTTTCATTATATAAAGGTGATAGTTTTCAAGCGTTGATTTACAAACCTGAAATGTCACCTTTAATAGCCCTGGTTTTCCGGACGCTACTTAGAAATGAATTTTTACCATTTAAACTCGACGCAAGAATAGCGATTGGAATAGGACAAGTGGAATTAATCCCACGGACCGCTGATCAACTCGGATATGGTCCAGCCTATACCCGCGCCGGCAGACTTCTGGGATCTATGAGGTCAAAGATTGAACTATCAGTAAGTAGCGATAATCAAAAACTTGATGAACAAATTAACGGGTATTTATCATTAATAAACGAACTTACCAAACATTGGCCTTCTGGACAGATTAAAGCCATAAGCACAGCCTTCCATTACTTGCATACTGATAATTTGATTCAAAGCATCGCCAAAGAGAGAAAAGTTGCGGAATCTACTACTAGTATCCATTTGAAAAAGGCTTCTTATCTGCCAATACGTAATGCGATGGAAATAGTGTCAACACTAATAAAAGAAGAATGGTCGTTGAAAAACAGCTTAGCATAATAGCTAATTTGCGCTAATTAGCTCATTTAAGCTATTATACCGCAATTAGCTTAAAACAGCTAATTAATTAAAGTGCAGCTTTAAAAAGGATTTATCATTGAGATATTCTATTCTTTTACTCTTAATTGTTTTTTATATTGCAGAATTCTATACAGAAAAAATCACGCTATTCAGAAAAAAATCAAAATATCTCTGGAGTAGAGTTGGAATAAATGTCTCTCGAAGTCTGCTTTATGCGGTCCTCGTCTATCTATTATCAATTAATTTTAAGGAGGTTTTCTTCCCAATATTTTCATTTTGTTTCTTTCTGATTTGGAATTTCTTTCTTTCAGGACGTAAACCCAAGAAATTATATGATCTCTTAATTAAAAATCTTTTTAAAATCACCTATATATTTATCACATGTTATATATGGCATTATTTCTCCTCTGACTTTATTAATCCTTATAAATTTTCTTCCTTTCTGTTTGACTTCTATTCATATTCCCTTGGTCTCATCATAGCAATTGAAACGGGTGCTGAATTTGTCGAGATTTTATTAAAACAAAATAATATTTCAGAAGACAAAGAAAAATCAAACAAGAAGAAAAGCAAAAAGATAGATCATGGTAAAATCATAGGCAAGTTAGAAAGATTTCTTATTTATTCTTTTACAATAACAAATAATATTGGCGCTATTAGCATAATCCTTGCCGCGAAATCTTTCTTTAGATTAATTAAGCAAGATAAAGATAAACCTGAGGCAGAGTATATAATAATAGGAACTCTAAGCAGCTTTAGCTTTGCAATTTCCGCTGGAATGGCTATTACGAAAATATTGGATTTATTGAAAATGTGATTTTATAATCGACACTATATCGTGTGATATAAGAATTCAGTAAAATATTAATAAAAAAGCGGGCATATAGCCCGCTTTAATAATTTATCGATAACAACCGGCCTGGATTCTTAAGTTCCCTCCTGCCAGCTGTTGAGATATTCGACCTGTTCCGCGGTGAGCTTGTCTATTCCGAATCCCATCGTTCTGAGTTTCACGAATGCGATTTCGCGATCAATCTCGTCCGGGATGACATGAACACCGGCTTTCAGTTTACCCTGGTTCTTCACTAAGTATTCTGCGGAGAGCGCCTGGTTTGCGAAGCTCATATCCATAACTACTGCCGGGTGTCCTTCCGCTCCGGCGAGGTTTACGAGCCTGCCGTCCGCGAGGAGGAGAATCCTGTTGCCGTTTTTGAGGACATATTCCCTGACAAGCGGCTTGATTTCGGCGGGCGGTTTTGTGGAAAGGGACTCGAGGTCGCCTATGTTGATTTCCACGTTGAAATGGCCGGAGTTGCAGACGATAGCGTTGTCTTTCATTTTCTCGAAATGTTCTTTCCTGAGGACGTGCTTGTTGCCTGTGACGGTGATGAAGATATCGCCTATGGAAACAGCTTCAGCGGCGGGCATAGTGCGGAATCCGTCCATAACGGCCTCGATCGCCTTCACAGGATCGATTTCGGTGATGATGACGTTCGCTCCCATACCGCGGGCGCGCATCGCAACGCCCTTGCCGCACCAGCCGTATCCGATGATAACGACTGTAGAACCGGCAAGCAGCATATTAGTCAGGCGCAGGATCGCGTCGCATGTGCTCTGCCCCGTGCCGTAGCGATTATCGAAAAAGTGTTTGGTCTGTGCGTCGTTCACGGCAATGACAGGAAATACGAGTACGCCGTCTTTCGCCATGCTGCGCAGGCGGATGACGCCGGTTGTGGTCTCTTCGGTGCTGCCGATGAGGTTCGGTATAAGTTCTTTTCTTTCGATCAGAACGTTGCTCACCAAATCAGCGCCGTCATCCATTGTGATTGTCGGCTTCTGTTCGAGTGTTGACTTGAGGTGCTTATAATACAAATCTTTGTCCGCACCGTTTACAGCGAATACCGGGATTTCATAATCCTTCACGAGCGAAGCGGCTGTTTCGTCCTGCGTGCTTAACGGGTTGGAAGCGCAAAGCATAATGTCCGCTCCGCCGGCTTTCAATGTGCGCATCAGGTTCGCCGTCTCGCTGGTCACATGCAGGCAGGCGCTAAGACGCTGCCCTTTAAGCGGTTTTTCCTGCTCAAATCTTTTTCGGATCTCTCTCAGGACGGGCATATGCCTTTCCGCCCACTCGATCCTTTTCTTGCCTGCGGCGGCAAGCGCCAGGTCCTTCACATCGTACTGCATTGGTTAAATCAACTCCTTTTCATCTGATAAAAATCATCCCTGCTCCCTCCGGATTTCCATCAGAGAAAACGGGGAGCAGGGAATTTGTTTACTATATGCCGGCAGTCTTTTTAAGCTCCTCGACTTTATTCAGCTTTTCCCAGCTGAAGCTGTCCCATTCGTCTTTGGGCCTGCCGAAGTGGCCATAGGCCGCTGTCTTCCTGTAAATCGGCCTGCGAAGATTGAGGTAATCAATTATCGCCTTCGGACGAAAATCGAAGACCTCGTTGATAACTTCCACAAGCTTCACATCCGTGCCGAGTTTGCCTGTCCCACGTGTTTCGACCATAATCGAAACAGGCTCCGCGCGTCCGATAACATATGAAACCTGTATCTCGCAACGCTCTGCGAGACCGGCTGCCACAACGTTTTTCGCAACGTGGCGCGCCATATAGCTTGCGGATCTGTCAACCTTCGTAGGGTCTTTGCCGCTGAAGGCGCCGCCGCCATGGCTTCCCATCCCGCCGTATGTATCAACGATAATCTTGCGTCCGGTGAGTCCGGCATCCGCCCACGGGCCGCCGCGGACGAATCTTCCGGTTTGGTTGATGAAAATATTAGTATCTTTATCAATCAGGTTGTTCGGAATAACCTCCATGATTACCTGGTTTTTCAGATCCTCGCGGAGTTTCTCGGTGGTTACGTTGTCTTTATGTTGAGCGGCGAGAATAATGCTGTGAACTCGCTTTACGTTATATCCGTCATATTCAACGGCGACCATAGATTTGCCGTCGGGCCCCAGGTAATTGAGAGTTCCGTTCTTGCGAACCTTGGCGAGATGCCTTGTAAGCTTATGCGCAAGGAGAATCGGCATAGGCATAAATTCTTCTGTTTCATTACATGCAAAACCCCACATCATACCCTGATCTCCGGCTCCACCCGGGTCCACACCCTGGGCGATATCCGGTGATTGTTGGTCTATCGTTGTGATAACACCGCATGTTTCCCAGTGGAAGCCGTATTCGGGCTCGGTATATCCGATTTCCTTAATGGTTTCCCTGATCACTTTCGGCATGTCCACATAGCAGTCCGTGGTGATTTCCCCGCCTACCATTGCAAGACCGGTCGTAACAAATGTCTCGGCTGCAACCCTTCCGTTCGGATCTTTTTCCATTATCGCGTCGAGAATGGCGTCCGAAATCTGATCCGCTACCTTGTCCGGATGTCCTTCAGTTACGGACTCGGACGAGAAAATATGTTTCCCCGCTCTATACATTACTCCTCCTAATGAACGCCTAATAAGGCCTTTATCTTGTATAAGCCGAATTCGCATAGTAACATTCTATGATGACTTGTCAAACGAAAATCGCCGGGTAAATCAATGAATTTCTGCAAAATTTTTTCGCGAGATACTAACTCATCAAGAGGACAATTCAAGCGGTGATTTTAATTTAACATTATTCCGATTTGTCTTATAATATCTTTCCATAGAAGGTAGAAAGATGGGGGTTCTGGAGAAATTCGAAAGCGCGATGCCGATCCTGCTTGCCTGGTTGCATCGCTACGGCTCAGTTCCGATAAGACTCCGCTTATTCACTGAAATTGAAGGGTATCCGGCATCGAGCAAGGAGGTCAAGGATATCCGTTCCGCTCTCAAACGACATATCCCCGCTGTTGACATTATAAAGAAACAGAAACCCGACGGAAGCTGGGGAGGGACTTTTCGGGGAACATCCACTGTTAAAAATCCCCAGCAGAAGTCTCCTTTCGATGGAATAGAGTACCAGTTCTCAAGACTCGTGGAAATGGGATTCGACAAGAACGACGAACCTGTAACGCGCTGCGCTGAATTATTGAAAATGTATATCGCGAACGACCCAAGGGCGCCAATATGGGAGGCACGGTATTACCTGCCGGATAACCCTGAAGCGGTGAAATGGTATCTTGGGCTTATTACCATCATCTCCGCAAAAATGCTTTCAATGGCGGGATATCAGGAGGACGAGAGGCTGAAAAAGTGGGTGATCGGCTACATCGCGCATCTTAACGAATATCTCGAAAGTGATAGAAGCAAGAGCCCTTATACATTTTTCAAGGGCAAATATGTAATAGACGAAGAGATAATGCTGCCCGGCTATCACCTGATCGATCTGCTTGCTTTCAACCCCTGGCTAAAGGTCGGTTTGCTCGGAAAACTTTTCTTTCCTAAATACCTGTCATATATATCGAATTTTCCAAAACCTCCCGAAGATTGCCCTATGAGGAAATATATTTCGATAAACTGCGAGTCCCCGGATTTATATGTTCGCGCCGGAGACCATCTCTACAGGGGACAGGGAATCCCGGCGCCTATTACCCTTCAAGAAGTGGGAACAAAATATAAAAACCATATCCCTTCTATCTTGAAACAATTGGAAATGCGCGCGCGACTCGGATTCCTGGAACGCGACGATCCTGTCCTTTTATGGATTTTATCTCACCAGGATGACAGAGGCGTTATATCTATTCCGGGCAGGCTGGAGAAGATGATCGGCCGCGACACATATCATTATTACCCCCTGAACGACGATACTAAAGATCAAGGGAAATTCGTTGATGCAACCTTCCGCGCCTTCCTTATAGTACATTATTTGAATAAAGCGACGAAAGTACGATACCTCTGATGAAAATTTCGGCTTCAATCTTTTAAAAGATAACTGTAAAAGCGAATATCCAAACTCATTTATCTGACCCCGAATATATGAAGGAAGAACATAATCAACTTCAATTCCACCAAAAAACAATCTATATCCTGATCCACCTCTGTTACATAATGCGGATTGATATATCCAAGTTGAGCGAGCTTGTCCATATTGAGCTTATCGTGAGGCAGTGTTTTTCTAATTTTCTGCATTTGATACGCTTTTGCGAGACTGCTGTGCCTCTTCTGAATATATCGAAAATTCTCCCCCTGTCCCGCGGTGAGATCATTTGGATCAAGAGGATTCCTCTCATTAGTGTCCCTGACATTGTCGAACAGAAGCTCTGCAGAAACGCAAGCGCTCTCTTTTTTTATATATTTCCATTTATCGAGGATAATCGAATACATTTGGTTGCGGATATCGGAAGAGAAGATCGGCGGTTCGCTCCAATCCGAACTACTGGTAAGCATAAGTAGCAAAAGACTTCTGCTCATTTGTTGAGCGGAAGTATCATGCGAAAATGAATCTCCTCCCGTCAGCGCCTCAAGCGTTGGGAGCAAATCAATCGCCTGAGTATTTTTATTGATCAACTTGTCTTTGTTATTCATCATAAGGCGTGGAAAAACCATAAGCATGGGAATATGGATCAGCTCGTTATAAAGCGAGTACCCGTGGCCGGTCCAGCCGTGATCGAAAAATTCCTGGCCATGATCCGCGGTAAAAATAATCAGCGAGTTGTCATATTCGTTTGTCTTTTTCAAAGAATCAATAATGATCCTGACCTGTTCGTCAATGAAACGAATTGTCTCGTCATACCGGTTGCTGTGCCAATTCAGGCTGTCGCTTTCCTCCTTCCATCGTGGAAACAACGCGCGGCAACTCGTAAGGTGATTTGGATCGCCGGGGGGATGGGAGACATCCCCTTCTATTAATAAATTATCATTGAAAATGCCCAGATACCGTTTTTCAAGATGCCTCGATATCTTGTTCGGCTCATGGACTTCCATAAAATGCAGGTATAGGAATACCCCGTCCCGTTCCTTCATCTTTGCCGGAAAGAGGAATGGAGTATCAACATAGAAACTACCCCCGGTTTCACCACCGGCGGATGACACGATCATTATCAATTCGAGATTCGCTTTTTGATTAAGCCTTAATTCACCCAAAAACATCTTCCATTCCGAACCAGTCTCGAATGTATTTCTCGCAAGGACAGCTGATTTTTTATTATCGCCAATTTCGTGAACAATCATCTCAACTGTACATCCTGGTTTGTCGGACATCAGGCTGATGCCAAAACGATATTTACCGGGCTCGATTTCACCCTTGCTTCTCGCTACAAGAATTTTTGAAAGCGGCTTGAAATCTCCAGGCTTGATCTCATACCTTCCCCTATTAAAATAACCAGGCTGAACGCCGTGCGACCGACGCTTCTCGATACGCATATACCGAAAACCGCTGAAATCGAACAGGTTATCGCTTTCCAATTCCTCCGGCGTAGGAATTGAGGGATCGAGATAACTCTCCGCGCGCCGTGTCAGGCAATCATCGTATTCCATATTTTTCCATAGGTCGAATCCCTGTGCGAAGCCCGCTTCCTTCGAAATGATGGAATTCGCGCATAGACCTACCGTTTTGTAGCCCCGCGATTTCAACATCTCTGCAAGGGTTATCTCGTCGTCATTTAAGATATCCTGATAATTCTCAACTCTATGAAAAGCTGGAAGCTTGCCTGTGAAAAATGATGCGACGGATGGCAGAGTCCAGCCGGACTGCGAATAAAAATTCATGAAGACAAATCCTTGCCTGGCAATAGCATCAAGCGCCGGGCTGGTTTCCCGTCCGTACCCCATAAAACCGAGCCGATCAGCGCGCAGGGAATCAACAATGATGAAAATAATATTCTTCGGTTTTGGAATCTTTTCAGCTTCGGCAAAGGGATACAAGTGAAAGAGAAAAGACGCGGAAATATACAGTATGATGCCAATGAAAATAGCGGCGATAATTTTCACGGCTCTCTTCGAGATACTATTTATTATCTTCTCCATAGTCGCAGTGATCATACTCCCCGATCCTGTTTGTAATCTGACACCGAATCATCTCAATATCCCTCTTGTTATTTCCTATCAGTATCATCAAGCAGGCTGCTTTGGTTACGACGGCGATTTGCTTGTCCTTCTCGTCAACAATAGAATATCCGCCCTCCTCTCGGGAAAACTCGTGGTATCTCTCCGTTCCGGAAAATGTTTTACTAGAACTGTTAAACCATTTTTCGGCATCGGAAGAAGCGGGATATTTCAGAAGAATCCCCGTCGTATTCCCCCATTTTCCGATAACCCCCTCCGAGACACCGAACAGGTTCCCAAGTCCAAAATCAAAATTATTCATCAAACCGAGGTAACCCTTGATATATTTAATATAATGAAACTCATTCCCCTCCGCCGGCAGTAAACTCACAATATCCGGCCAATTACCGTCAGATTTTCCGATTTTTAAGCTTATCGCTCCAGCGAACCGGATCAGGTCTTTCCGGGTTTCTTTCGAGGAATCCAACGCCGTGACCGAAATCTGAATATCCGATTTATAAAAAGTGAGATAGTAGTCTTCAAGAACCGCGCCGTCTTCTATATTCAATTTTTCGCCTTTCGTGCCCGCTTTGAAGGAAAAAATGCCGTAGGCGGAAAACGGATCGCGCATCCGATACATTTCGATATTAATTTTTCTGCTTCCCGGTCCGGAATATTCCGCAACGAGAGCTCGCTTGAAACCGTATTCCTGGTATATCTCCGCTCCTCCGTCTATGAGCAAAAAAAGGTCGTCGTCTTCCGCCTCTTCAGGAGCGAAAGCGAGACTCCAGCCGTCAATCTGTGACGAATCCGGCAGATATACCGTCAGGCCGGCTGATTGCTTCTCAGATTTCCCTAAAGCAACACAGCAGAAAAATAAAAGACATAAAAACAATAAAGTTCTTTTTGACATCAGGATACCGATTCTATTTAATGATATAACAAAAATTTGCCTGTTTCAGGCGACCGCTTCAATCAATTTAATTTTCGACAGGTCCATCTCACCCAGTCCGTGCTCCGCTGCCTTTGTAATCATAACTATTTCTTGAGGTTTCAATCCCCAAAGTGCGCAGCAATAGGAGTCTATAGCAACCCTGTCCGTCCCGCAGATTACTTTTTTCGGCTTGATGATATCACCCGGACCGAACGGACCGTTGGTCGTAATGAACTCCGTGGCGTCAACGATACAGAGATGCGGTTTGATGACCGTGTTCAGATCGGCGATGCACTGGTCGAGATGGTCAATATCATCCGGCTTGGACTCGAACAATCCCGTATGAAATGTCCTGTTCGACTGGTAGAAATTCAAGCCCATCATATTCTTCAGCGTGCCGGTAAACCTGTTTCCGATATGATCCTTAGTGATGGGCATATTGATGAACACGTCATATTTGAAATATTCCGCCATAATCTTCGCTTCCTTGAGCGCGATCCCTTTCGGGATTGACACTGTTTTAAATTGCGTCTCGTCCCGCAGATCAGTCAGCACAAGTTTACCGCCGGATTCAATGATCGCCTGTTCCAGCCCGGCTGCCTTCCAGCGGTCTAGCTGCAGATAGCTGATCACGTTCACCTCCGAAGCGCCTGTATCCCTGCACATTTTTATGACAGCACGCACGATTTCCGGTTTCGTGAAAGTCCCTGGATTGTTTCGCTGGGCGTTCGGCAGTAGCGCCACCTTCGCGCCCTTGGGAACGAACCTGCCTATTCCGCCGAATTGCTCGACCGCTTTGACGGCATTAGTATAATAATCATCCCCTTGCGCAATCGAGATCCGTCTTTCCGTCTCAACAGCCGGAATCTCTTGCGCGAAGGTCCGTCCGGACTTTAACGCTCGGCCGAAGAGAAAAGATGAAACTCCAATGGCGGTGCTGCCTTTGATAAATGATCTGCGGTTTATTTTGGTCGCCATTCCTCCACCTCTTTTAAATAAAGTGTATAGAATCCCCCTCAAATAGCAATCTCCATCCGATGCTAATAATTTTCCCGGGCGGCTTCGCTTGGATGCAAGGATAACCGTTTGAAGCGAGTAAAACGTCCGCTCCAACGAGAGAGAATGAGTCTTTAGGAGCAGGCGCCCTTGGACAGGCTTTGTCGAAATTCAAATATCATGATATTTGTGATTTTTGAATTTTCATAAGTGTTTGATTCTAAAATGAATATTTACAGAATCCTTCGGATTTGCAGAAATGCTTCGCATTTTCCTGTCGCCGTCCCTCCGAAGTATCCCAGGGAATGACAATCTTATACTACTACACAGCCTGTTGGGGGACACCTACCGAGGTTGTGAACTCATGCGGAAGAAAGCTCCCCCCATGGAACGGCCTTCCGCAGGATCAGAAATAATCTAATCATCATTTTTTCTTTTTCACGGCGGCCTTGTCTTGCGTCAGGAGCGAGACCGTGACTATTGCAACTAATCCGACTGCAGTGCCGATGAAGTATCCATGAATCCCGTATGGGTTTTTCAGAGCTGACCAGATCAACGCCGAAGAGGCGCCGAGGACCATCGAGGCAAACGCTCCCGCTTTGTTCGCCCGCTTCCAGTATATACCGAAAAGCATCGGCCAGAAATTCGTGCTCGCTATTACCGCCCAGGAAAAGACGGTGATTACCAGGATCAACGCCGGCGGTTTGAGCGCTATACAGACCGAGATCAAACCGACGACTACGCTGAATATCCGGCCCAGTTTCACTTCCCGCTTGTCGTCATATTTTTTCTTCAAGCCGTCCTTCATTATATCCCGTACCACCGCGCCGCTGATAACTATCAGCACCCCCGCGAAGGTGGACATCCCGGCCGCGATTACTCCGGCGAGGAAAACCGCAGCCGCCCAGGGAGGCAGAACCTGCCTGGTAAGCAGCGGAATCGCAAGATCCGGGTTATCAATTTTACCGAGAATTACGCGCGACGCGGCGCCGCAGATATATGGAAACATTGCAGCAGCGGTCGCTATCGTCACAACAATCGTCCCAATGCGAAGCATCTTGTGGCTTTTTATCGAATAGAACCTCACAACCAGCTGCGGCATCGCCCAGGTTCCGAGGCTGGTGACACATGCAAATGACAGTAGGCCCGCCCATCCCCAATCCCCGGGAGTGGAAACCAGCCCAAGCGGAGTTTTAGACGGCAGAGCTGCTAGCTTATCTTGCAGCGCGGTGAATCCTCCGGCAGCGTGGATCGCGTAAAGCCCCATCATAATCATCGCGAATATCATAACGATGGCCTGGAAAAATGCAGTCCAGACCACTGCAAAGTAACCGCCGGTTGAAACATAGAATAAGATAACGATGCCAGATATAAGCACTCCCATCCAGTAAGGCCAACCCATCAGACCTTCGAAAGCATTCGCCATCCCCTTAAGAACGCCGACGTTATAGAGTATTAGGAAAAGTGCTATGACAGCCGCGGAAAATATTCCGGCGGAGGGGGATTTATATCTTTTCACGAAGTAACCGGACATCGTATGGACATCGAGCGCTTCCGTCGCATGTCGCACCCGCTTGCCGAGGACGATCCAGCAGAGGGTCGCTCCGAAGAGGACGTTCAAGGCAGCAATCCAGATCGTTGCCATACCGAACTGGTAGCCGAACGCCCCTCCGCCGATGATCAGGACGGATGAAAAATATGTCGCAACATATGAAAGCGACGTAACCCATGGACCGATCTGCCTGCCGCCGATGTTGAAATCCGCTGCGCCTTTCACTTTATTATGAGACCAGATTCCTATTCCGATCAGCACAAGAAAATAAAGCGCCATTACAGAAATATTAAGAAATGCCGCGCTCATTGCTTGTTCCTCCCCGCTTTATCCTGTTTCTTTTCCTTCAGAGCCCATACGATCGCTATGCCTATACTTAAAATGATGACAATGAAAGCGAGGAATGTGCTCCATGGCAAATGAAAAGGACCCATAATGCCTCCTTGTATGATTATAGTTGCAGCAAAAGTTCCGTCCGGAACCAGTTATAGCCGTCAGCGCCGGCGCTATAGAAGTCCCCCGGCGTCAAATGCTCCCAAACTACATGCCCGGACAGCTCCGGCAATAGTTTGAAATTAAGCCTGGCGATGAACAGATTGCCACGATCCGTTCCGACCCCACCCGGAAATGTATTACTCGTTGGCGCAGGCTCATCCGCTCCAAGAAAATGATATGTGAGATTAAGGTTCGAATCCACCCAAAGCGGAATCCTCAGTGAAGCATATAAAGAATTAAAATTGCTCCAGTATGCGACCTTGCTTTCCTTGATGAAAGCGTATATCAGGGATTCGCTCCACTTCGGCCAGCGGCTGAAGAGCGGGTCCCAGGCTTCCCACTCCGGGGTGTCCGGGTTGTCGCCTGTGAGATAAATCCCGCCGAGAGTGATCAGCTCCGGCAAGGGAAACGATTCACCTGTTTTATAATCAAGGTGAAAATATCCTCCGAACGCTACGCGGTCATTATCGCTTTTCGACCCCCATTGCGATGCCGCCTCGCCTGTGAATTCGAGCCCGCCGGTCAACGGGATAAGCGCGCGCAATCCGAGAGTTTCGATACTGGATTCCTCTTTAATAGTCGCAGTCTCATAGATGTTTTTATGAATATAATAAACATCCCAAACCCTTTTCTCGATAGTACATGATAAGTAAGCAGAGTAACCCTCCTCCGGTTGTTCGATAAGCATTTGCGACCGGTCATTTATCAGGGGGAGTAATCGGTCGGTTTCGCTCTGATACACGTAGAAATAAGTGATCGTACCTTTTTCTCCGTTGAAGTTGTATAGGTTTAAATCGACCCTCGCTCCATTGAAATATGCCGACCTTGATCCATCCAGCGGCCCGCCGTCCATAACGACGAATCCCTCGCCGAAGCGCATATCCTGCCTGCCAATCGTAAAAGAACCCCACAATCCGAAAGGTTCTATCGCTTTCAAGTAAAGCTGGTCGAAGAAGAATTCGTGGATTGAGAACTCTTTATCGTCCGGGGCGAAATAGTAGCGGAATTCGTTTGTGATTTTGCATACGAATAGAAGAGAATCGAACGGTTTCCATTCGGCTGTAAGGCTTGAGCGCGTTCGCGTATATGTGTTCTCGTCTGCAAGGGAGGAATCGAAGCCAATCGTATTGTCCCATGTTTCGAGCCGCATCCGCTCGCTGAATGCGAATTTCAGCCTCGGTTCTTCAGATTTATCATCTGAAAAGGCCATACCGCCTGCTAAACATATAACTGCAAGAACCGGAAGGATTATAGTTTTCTTCATATTTATCACCTTCAAAGGCTACTGTTTAAAGAAACCGGAATTTCTCTGCTTAGGAAAATCCAAGCTGCACCAACCCAACAACCGTTCTATACTAATTGTAAAACATGGAAAATCAATAATGACTTATAAAAAAACGGAGTGGCTAAATATCCACTCCGAAAAAAATAGTATTAAAAAAAATGTTATTGTATTGAGATTAAAAATACCAACCGCACTCAATGTAAGCTACTGTATTACCATTGCAATCTTTAAGATATGCATAACATGTTCCATCATCCCATTCGAATCCACATGCGCACATGCGTGAATAAAACAAAATACAGTGCTCTCTTTCACCCCCGCAGTTACAATTAAATTCTATAGGCATATCGGGAAGCTTAGAGCAATCCAGCCTTCTAATTGAAAAAGATAAACCGGAAAAAACAAAATCAAAAAAAGCGAACATACAACTATTCTTTTCACTTCTGATACCTCCTTAGTTTAGTTTATACTCCCACAATTCGCCGCTATTAGCGACAATCACTAAATAGCGATTCTTAGATATATCAAAACACCCATTTAAAAAACCAACACTTATTAAATAATTCTCAAAACCGCCTTGTGTGCGTTTATATTTTTCCTTATTTAGATAATATACAGTTTTTAGTTCCCCTGAAAGATTCAGTTCAAGAAGGGCCGAGTTAATATTGGATAATATCAGCAATCTCGAATGAGACGAATCAAATGATATGTCGTATACGAAAGTTCTCAATTTCAAATTTTTTATTCCTTCCGCGGACGGATGATTTATAAATTCCATCTCTTCCCGCCAGGTTTTATCATATCCATCCATAATTTCATTCATCGGCAGAATATCAATTGTTTTCTGCCATATCAGCTGACCATCCGGATTGTATTTTTTAATGATTGGAAGATATGAATACTGCTGATATATACATCCTTTATCATCAGAACAAATAGAAAATCCATTTAGTGCAATAAAATTGCCAATTGATTGTCTATCGCTCCAATTCATATCCGAAGGTTTGCCAATGAAATCACCAAAGACTTTCACTAATTGATACACCCCGTCTTCTTTTTGGTATTTGTGGATAATAGTATGATTTTCTTTATATGGACGAAATCCCAGAATTATTGTGTTCATATTTATCGGCGAAATTGATTTGCAATTACTCTCCATTGGATTAATCTGGGAAATGTATTTTCCTTCCTCTGTCATGACTTGTACTCTATGATGTCTTTGATCATTTATAAACATTATATCTTTAAAAAAACTGATTTGATCACCCTCCCCGCCGAAGTAGAATTCTCCCGGTCCGTCTCCAAAACGGCCGATGTTTTTAAGAAATTTACCGTTACCATCATAAACAGATATCGTTTGTCTTTCCTTGTTTATTATATAGATATCCCCTTTTTCATTTACCGCGACAGCGGATGGAAAGTGAAGAATATAATTCTCATCCTTGTCTCCCTGTGCGGATGAAATGATCAATCTAGGAGTTATTTTCTTTTCAACAACTATATTCTTCTTGCTTCCGGCATTTTGAGAAAAAAGCAAAGAGCATATTAATACTGTAATTAAAAAAAATATTTTCTTCATCACATTTCCTTTCACCTTAAAAACCTTATATAATTATATAATATACCCCCCCCCCCAATATAATCTGTCAAGTAAATTCAGTAAAATAATAATAGGAATTTATTAAATATTGTGAATAATATGATCATCTCAGGTTTCTTTAGAGCATCAACAAAATCGAAAACCGATCATCAATCAATCTTGAAGTTATCAATGATTCTCTTCAAGTGCGGTTTGAGGATTGCAAGGCCCTCGTCCGGGGATTCGAAGTATTTGATCAATCCTATATCTTGCGGTGAAATGAGATTCATCTCTTTCAACAGGTCGAAATTGATGAGCTTGTCCCAGAACGCTTTGTCATAGAGCAGAACCTGAAGGTCCGGTTTCATCATTTTGCCGGTCTGTGCAAGCGTCAAACATTCGAACAGTTCGTCCAGTGTGCCGAAGCCGCCGGGGAAGAAGACGAAAGCCTTCGCATGGTACGTGAACCAGAGCTTGCGCATAAAAAAATAATGGAATTCGAAGCTGAGCTCGGGTGTTGCATATTTATTCGGGAATTGTTCCTCTGCGAGTGAAATATTCAGAGCGATTGATTTTGCGCCGGCCCTTGAAGCGCCGCGGTTTGCCGCTTCCATTATACCGGGTCCCCCGCCGCTGCAGATGAAAAATGTCTTTTCATCTTTGCCGAGTTCCTTGGACCATTCGGCGAGTTTGAACGCCATTTCTTCCGCGGCCGTATAATATTTTTCCATGCCCGGGATATCGTTGCCTTCCGGCTTAACACGCGCGGAACCGAAAAAAACCACTGTGTGTTCAATATGATGCTCCCTGAACCTTTTCTCCGGCTCAAGATATTCAGCGAGAATCCTGATTGTCCGTGCGTCCCTGGAATTCAAAAAATCCAGATTCTTATATGCCTTGTCCGCTATTTTCATTTGAACCACCTTCTTTGTTTCTTGATCGGTTACAGTTTAAATATATACTCATTAAGACTGCTATTATATCATCTTGGAAGATTCACTCTAATATTTGATTTTAAACGGGAGGAAAGAATGAATCTTAAAGATATCTTTAAATTAACGAGGAGCTACAGGAGATTTCACCAGGACTACGAGGTCGCCGTTGATATTTTAACCGATGTTGTTGAAAATGTCCGTTATTCTGCTTCTGCCGCGAACCTTCAGCCGCTGAAATTCATCATCGTCAATGACAAGGACACTAATGCCGCGTTGTTTCAACATCTTAAGTGGGCGGCATACCTGAAGGACTGGGACGGCCCGGAAGAAGGGGAAAAGCCGGCAGCATATATTGTGATGCTCGGAGATCGCGGTCTAAGCCGTTATCTGGATTGGGATTGCGGCATCGCCCTGCAGACGATTCTCATGAGCCTCACAGAAAAGGGTCTTGGCGCATGCGCAATCGCTTCGTTTAACAAGGACGCCGTTAGGGATATGTTCAAGGTTCCGGACAGTCTCGAGATCCCCCTGGTGATCGCTGTCGGAAAAGCGAAAGAAACCATTGTAATAGATGATGTCAAAGATGGGAACATCAAATACTGGAGGGATGAGCATAATATCCACCACGTGCCTAAAAGAAAATTGGAAGATATGATTTTCAAGGCGAAGTGAAATAAATATTGTATGCAAACGTAGATTGATATGTGAAGTCAATTGAACAAAAGGAGAATACAACGGTAGCGCATGTCAACTATGTCTAACTTGACTTTAACGACGGTTATGTTGTAATATGACATGATCGAGATTCCAAAATTTTAAGGGATCAAAAAACACTAAACACTTTTGGAGGAATGTATGAAATTCAAATTAAGTATTGTTGTGGCATTGATTGTAATGGCGTTGTTGTCCGGCGGAATTTTCGCCAAAGAGAGTAAAATTGTCATCACTCCGTTTGCCGGATTAATGACAAACGGCAGCTCCTCATTTACAGTAGGCGCAATCGTTGATTATCCTCTCGAAAAAGGCCTGTTCCTTGAAGGTGAAGCCGGCATCGTATTTGAAAGCACCTGGATTTACGCCGGCGGTGGAGTTATGTATCAGTTCGATCTAAAGAACAGCCCCATCATCCCGTTTGTTGCCGGCGGCGCCGGCATACATTACTCCTCGGTTGACCTCGGAGTTTTGGGCAGCGTAAGCTCGACGGATCTCAAGCTGAATGCCGGTGGCGGAATCAAGTTCCAAGTTTCGAAAGGCCTCATGATGAGAACCGAATTCCGGTTCTATTTCCTTGACGGCTCATTCACAAGAATCTCTGCCGGTATCGAATTCTAACTGTAAAAAATTCTAAAGCAGATTATAAGGGGATATGATTCATATCCCCTTTTTCATTTTCCCACCCCATTTACATTTTAAAAAACGGATAGTGCAAGGTTTTTTAGGACTACCATAACTTCGAAGAATTCATCCGCTTTTCGACTCCGCCGGAAATGAGTGATTTGCCCTTTAATTTCTATTTTGATATACTGATTTTCCTTTTGCGGTTAAAAATACTGATCGAAGGAGCTTTGATAATGACCGAATTTAAAGATATCCGGGAACTCATTGAAAAAGAGGAAATAAAGTTTGTTGACCTGAAGACCCTCGACCTTGCCGGCAGGCTTCATCATATTACTTTTCCTGCCGACGAATTCAACGAATGGATTTTGAAGGAGGGGATCGGTTTCGACGGATCGAGCTTCGGTTTCATGAAAGTGGAACGGAGCGATATGATCCAGATACCGGACCTCGATACCGGGCATATTGACCATTTCCGCGATGAGAAAACCTTGAGTTTCTTCGTCAAGGTCTATCAAACAGACGCCGAGCGCACCCGCTTCCATCAGGATGTGCGCTTCATCGCCGAGAAGGCGGAAAAACTGCTCAAGGATCAGGGCATTGCCGATAATTCCTTCTGGGCGCCCGAATATGAATTTTATATCTTTGAGGAGGTGGATTACGATGCCCGAAAGTCCGCTTCGTATTACTTTATCGAATCTACGGAAAAGATTATGGGCAACGCGTATCACGCCTGTAACCCGCAAGACGAATTCGATGATTTCCGCGATGAAGCGGTTTCAATCCTGAAAAATCATGGAGTCCCGGTCCGCTACCACCATCACGAGGTGGGCGCGAGAGGACAGCAGGAAATCGAGATGCTCTATAGCCCGCTGCTGAAAACCTGCGACCAGTCGGTCTTGACAAAATATGTCCTGTTCAACCTCGCTGAGGAGTACGGCATCCGGGTTACATTTATGCCTAAACCGATTTACGACCAGGCCGGCAGCGGCTGGCACCTGCATATGTATTTAAAAAAGGCCGATAAAAACGCTTTTTATAAAAAAGGCGAATACGGAAATATGAACGAACTCGGGCATTACTTCATCGGCGGAGTCCTCAAACATTCGAAGGCCCTTTCGGCGCTGACGAATCCGAGCACCAATTCATATAAAAGGCTTGTCCCAGGCTTCGAAGCGCCCGTGGCTTTGACCTATGCCCAGTCCAACCGCTCCTCCGCGATCCGCATTCCGACATATATTTATGACCCGGAAAAAACGAACTTCGAGTACCGACCGCCGGACGCAACCTGCAATCCGTACCTTGCCATAAGCGCGATCCTGATGGCGGGAATAGACGGCGTCATAAACAAGATTGATCCGCGCAAAGAAGAATTCGGGCCTTATGATTGCAATATCTTCGAGGACGAGAAGGTGAAGGAAAAGATCAAGTACCTTCCGAGGGACCTCGAGGAAGCGCTCGATGCGTTGGAAATGGATCACGATTTCCTTCTCCGCGGCGACGTGTTTCCCCGGCAGTTGATTGATCAGTGGATCAAGATAAAGAGGCAGGATGTCCGGGATATCGCCACCAGGCCGCATCCTTATGAATACCTCAGGTATTTTAATTTTTAAAAGTTTCAGGCGTGCATATGAACGACGATTTGTATAAAGGCTATAAGGGACAGGCGAAGCAGAAATTGATGGACCAGAATGTCAAGGTCTGGTCAGATGTAAAATTAAAGACCAACAAGGGCGAATTCGAAGGAATCATCCTCCCTCGCGTCGAGACAGCAGACGACGAACATATAGTTATAAAAATGCCGACCGGATACAACACCGGCTTTCATGTGGACAACATCGTCTCCATCGCCGAAGTGGGCTTCAAGGAGGCGCATTACAAAATCCCCGAAAAGGAATTTCCTTACTCGCCTGAAAAGAAAAATGTCACGCTCCTCGGGACGGGCGGGACCATCGCCTCTCGCCTGGATTACCGCACCGGCGCCGTCATCCCCGCGTTCACGCCCGGAGAGCTCTACGGCGCGGTGCCGGAGCTTGCGGATATATGCAACCTTAAAACTCTCAAACTGTTCGGCATCTTCAGCGAAAATATGGGAGCGGAGCAGTATATTACGCTCGCCAAAGCTATTGGGACGGAGATCGAAAACGGTGTGGATGGTATAATCATCGGCCATGGGACGGACACGATGCACCATACCGCGGCGGCGCTGTCGTTTATGGTTCAGGAGCCGCCTGTTCCCATCGTCATGGTCGGCTCGCAGCGCTCCAGCGACCGGCCGTCTTCGGACGCTGCGCTTAATTTGCGATGCGCGGCGAATACCGCGGCAAATTCGGACATCGCCGAGGTGATGGTATGTATGTTCGGTCCCACAAGCGACATCTACAACCTGCTTCACCGCGGAACGCGCGTGCGGAAGATGCACTCCAGCTACCGCGATACATTCCGCACCATAGGCGACGTTCCAATCGCACGCGTAACGCCGGACAGCATCATTCCCATCAAGAAGGATTACCGAAAGCGGGATATATCCCGAAAACCGGTCATCAAACCGTTCTTCAATCCACGCGTCACGATACTTTACTATTATCCTAATATGCACCCGGACCTTGTCGAGGCGATCATAGAAAAGGGTTACGAAGGCATTATAATCGCCGGCACGGGACTGGGACACGTCAACCGCCCGCTCTACGAACCGCTAAAGAAGGCGATAGACAGCGGGATACAGGTTTATATGACTGTCCAGACTCTCTGGGGCTATACGCAAATGTATGTTTACGACACCGGCAGGGACCTGATGCATCTTGGGATTGTCCCATTGGACAATATGCTGCCCGAGGTGGCGTATATCAAGCTTGCCTGGGTGCTGGGGCAGACGAAAGACCGTGAAGAGGCGGAGCTTATGATGAAAACGCCGATTGCGGGCGAGACCACTCCGCGCGAGCCGTTCGACGGCTACCTCATCTACCAGGGCGGTTTGCCGGAGATCGAAGATTTTTTATCCAAGAAGGCGCTGTAAATGGCACCGAAATCGCTCGTTCTGGGGGGAGCCGGATTCATCGGTTCGCACCTTGTTGAGGCGCTTCTCAGGGAAGGGCATAAGGTTACCGTCTTCGACAAGATCGGGATAAAAACCGATAACCTCGAAAATGTTCTGAAAAACATCGAACTCATCGAGGGGGATTTCCTCGACGAACATTTCCTCGAGGAATTGCCGAAGGGTATGGATTACGTCTTTCACCTCGTCAGCACGACGCTGCCTGCGACCTCGAACCTGAACCCCGTTTACGACGTCCAGTCCAACCTTGCCCCCAGCGTCAAGCTGATAGAGCAGTGCGCGGCACATAAAATCAAAAAGTTCTTCTTCATTTCATCCGGAGGGACGATATACGGCATTCCCGAAAAAACGCCGATACCGGAAACCCATCCCAAAAACCCGATAAATTCGTACGCCATCACCAAGCTGGGAGTCGAAAAGTTCCTTCATCTCTATCACCACCTTCACGGGCTCGATTACGTGGTCCTCCGTTTCTCGAATCCATACGGACCCCGCCAGCCGTTCGACAAGGGTCAGGGGGTCATCGCCGTCTTCATCCATAATATCCTCTCCGGCAAGCCCCTAGAGGTCTGGGGGGACGGCAAGCAGCTCAGAGATTACCTCTACATAGAAGACGCGATAGATGCATTCATCACAGTACTGAAAAAAGAAACCCCATCGAAAATCTATAACTTCGGCAGCGGGGAACCTACCAGCGTTAACGACATAATCCGAATCCTCCGCGAGGTAAGCGGCCGCGATTTCAAGGTTGTCTATAAACCCTCCCGCTCCGCGGACGTGCCGGAAAACTACCTCGACATCTCCCGCGCGAAGAACCAACTCGGCTGGAAACCGAAAACCCGCCTCGAAACCGGCATCCGCTCCACCTGGGGTTGGTTCTTAAATCTTGCGTAAGATTCGAATTTCCGTTTAATCCAAGTCCAGCTACTATGTAACTTTTGAAAACTGGAGAAGTCCGCTCCGAAAAATATTTCTTTATAAAATGCTCTACAATTGTGTAAAAAATATTATTATAAATATTGACTTATGAAAGAATTAAGCAGAATATTTAATAGGCTTCTATGTTTATACTGAAATGATTTTTTCCATTATGAATGATGCAATTTCACATTTTTATTAAGATTGAAAGGTGATTTTTATGAAGATTTTACTAGATACAAACATCATTATTCACCGTGAGGGTTCATTAGTGGTTAATGAAAATATAGGTGATCTATTTAGATGGCTGGATAACTTGAATTATGTAAAGTATGTTCATCCCGTTACTGTAGACGAAATAAATAAATACGGAGATGAAAAGATAAGAAATGCTTTTAATGCAAAATTAGCTTCCTATAACATTCTAATTATTAATTCCAAATTGGATCCAAAAATTGAGGAAATTATTAAAAATACTGATAAGTCAGATAACGATATTAATGACTCTAAAATACTCAATGAAGCATATTCCAGCAACGTCGATTATTTGGTAACAGAAGATAAAAAAATATTCGAAAAAGCTGAACTTTTAAAAATTGGTGATCGTGTTTATTCCATTGATACCCTTCTTGACAAAATCAGACATGAAAATCCTGATCTAGCTGAATATAAAACTCTTTCAGTTAAAAAGGATCGCTTCATCAATATCAATTTAGAAGATAAATTCTTTGATAGTTTTAAATCGGATTATCCTGATTTTGATGATTGGGTTAGAAGAAAAAGCCAGGATGTCGCTTATGTCTGTAGAGATGAAAATAATAAAATAGTCGCTTTTCTGTATCTTAAAATTGAAGAGAGAACTGAACCATATAACAATTTAGTTCCTACATTTGAACCAAAAAAAAGGTTAAAAATTGGTTCTTTCAAGGTAATTTTATATGGAGTGGAACTAGGAGAGAGATTTCTGAAAATTGCTTTCGACAATGCTATACGGTTTAAAGTGGACGAGATATATTTGACGATCTTCAACAATAGTATTGAAGAACAATTGTTAATATTATTAATAAAACGTTTCGGTTTTATAGAATATGGTGTTAAAGAAAACAAGTATGGTAAAGAAGCTGTCTATGTAAGAGAAATGATTAAAAAATTTGACAATAAAAATCCATCGTTAACTTACCCCCATTTCAGTAGAAAATCTCGTATGTTCATCGTATCAATTTATCCTGAATATCATACAGAATTGTTTCCCGATTCGATACTTAAGACTGAATCCCCTGATAATTTTAAAAGGAACGAACCTCATAGAAACGCTATTAGAAAAATCTATATCAGCTGGTCACTCTTTAGGGATCTTATCCCTGGTGATACGATAATCTTTTATCGTACTGGCGGTAATTATAAAGGAGTCATTTCGACAATCGGGGTAGTGCAAAATTGCATTAAAGACATCGAGAATAAAGATCATTTTTTAAGACTATGTAGAGGTCGAAGTGTTTTTTCAGAAAGCGAATTAGTTAAGCGTTGGAATAGAAACGGAAATTCTAAACCTTTCCTCGTGCAATTTCTTTATACATATTCCTTTCCTAAAAGAATCAATTTGAAAAAGCTCATTGAACTGGGTATTATAAAATCGGCACCTAGGGGATTTGATATGATAGATAATGAAAAATTAAAGTTAATCATTAAAGAGACCCATACTGATGAAAGTTATATTGTCGATTAAGCCAGAGTATGCAGATCTTATTTTCGACGGTAGTAAAAAATATGAATATCGAAGAAAAATATTTAAAAGACCTGTTAAGTCAGTTGTGTTATATGCGACAGAACCCATCAGTAAAGTGGTCGGTGAATTTGAAATCAAAGAAGTTATTTTAAAAGATATTGATAATTTATGGTCTGAAACAAAAAAACATTCTGGCATTTCTGAAGATTTCTTTTATTCTTATTTTTCAGGACAAAAACAAGGTTATGCAATTAAAATAGGAAGGATATTACATTATCCTAACCCGAAATGCATAAAAAAAGATTTTAGCCTAAATGTTCCTCAATCATTCCAATATTTAGAGGAAGTGTAGAAAAGATAAATAATAGAAAATTTATAGCCTCTTTTATTTTTACAACAACCCGCTAATACCATTCACTTATCTTCTCCCCGATAAAAAAATCCTGCTTCGAAAAGCGATGTCAAAACGCATATTTGAATCTATTTTAGAAGGCCTTGATCAGCTCTGCAATAAATCTCGAATAATCACCTTTCAATCCTTCATCGAAGACAAATGTATATTCGGCTACGAGACGCATATTCCTTCGGATCAAATAAACAAAAGTCATCTGATACTTACGAGAGAAAGCTGGTATTGATGACGGTTTATGATTCATGAAAACGAAGAAATTTATCCAAACTTTACTCGTATTAAAAATTGTGGTATTTGAACTTATTTTATTAGAGGAGAGTAATTATGATAAAAAATGTGGGCGGATTTGACAGGATCTTCAGGATTGTTGTAGGCTTGGCGATAATCGCCGTAGGTATTATTTACAAGAGCTGGTGGGGAGCGATAGGACTTTTTCCTCTGGCTACTGGTTTGGCATCCAGATGTCCCATGTATTTGCCATTCGGGTTACGCACCTGCAAGGTCAAGGGCAAGTGATTTAATAATCACCAAGATTTCTCACCATACCTGTTGGGGATAAAAAAGGCGGGCTTCCTGGAAGCCCGCACTTTTTTTAAAAGGTTGATTTTTATTTTGTCTGCAAGTATTCGTGGATACTTCTTGCCGCCCTTTTCCCTGCCCCCATTGCAAGAATGACGGTTGCTCCGCCGGTTACTATGTCTCCGCCCGCCCAGACGCCCTCCATAGTTGTTTTGCCTGTCTGTTCATCCGCCACGATATAACCCCACTTGTTGATGGGGAGTTCTGGCGTTGTCTGGCTTAAAAGCGGGTTGGCTTTCGTTCCGATTGCGACTACCACGACATCCACATCCATCTCGAACTCCGATCCCGCTTTCGGAATCGGCCGGCGCCTTCCGGAATCATCGGGTTCACCTAGCTCCATTTTAATGCAACGGACTTTTTTCACCCAGCCTTTATCGTCGCCGAAGTATTCGATCGGATTCGTCAAAAGATGAAATTCGATCCCTTCCTCTTCGGCATGGTGTATTTCCTCGATCCTCGCCGGCATCTCCTCAGGCGATCTTCGATAGATGATCATCGCTCTTTCAGCTCCCAGGCGTTTGGCAGTTCTGACCGAATCCATCGCGGTGTTTCCGCCGCCGACGACGGCGACACTGTTGCCCTTGATTATAGGTGTATCGTATTTCGGGAATGCATATGCCTTCATTAAATTGGAACGGGTGAGATACTCGTTAGATGAATAAATCCCGTTCAGATTCTCTCCGGGGATGTTCATAAACATCGGCAAGCCGGCGCCGTTTGCTATAAAGACGGCATCGAATTCACCGTCAAGCATTTCGTTAATGGTCATTGTTTTACCGACGAGAGAGTTATTTTTAATTTCCACGCCGAGCGAACTTACGAAATCCACTTCCTTCTGAAGAATCGCCTTCGGAAGACGAAATTCGGGGATTCCGTAAACGAGAACACCGCCCGAAATATGCAGAGCCTCGAAAATGGTGACTTTATGCCCCATTTTTGCGAGGTCACCCGCACAGGTAAGCCCAGCAGGACCAGCTCCGACCACTGCCACTGCTTTACCGGTCTGCGTTGGAACCGCCGGTTTTTCCACCAGGTCTTTCTCTCTTTCGTAGTCTGCGACATATCTTTCGAGGTTGCCGATGGCTACTGGTTTGTCTTTGATCCCAAGAATACATTCTTTCTCGCATTGATCTTCCTGGGGGCATACCCTTCCGCAAACCGCAGGCAGTCCATTAGCTTCTTTTATCTTGAGAACCGACCCGATGTAATCATGCTCGCATATCTTTATTATGAATGCCGGTATGTCTATTTCAACAGGACAACCTTTGACGCAACGAGGATTCTTGCATTGAATACAACGGTTCGCCTCAAGCAGAGCCATTTCCTCCGTATAACCGAGGTTAACCTCGTTAAAATTCTTGCTTCGAATCGCGGGATTCTGTTCGGGAATTTTCTGACGAGGCGTTTTTTCCTTTTTAGTCCCTTCTGACACTTAAGTCCTCCTTTATCCCTGTTTCCGTATTATTCTTAATAGCCCTTTAAGCTTTTTTAAAAGATTCATAAGATTCTTTTTCTTGCGAGAGGTAAATCCTCTGACGCTGTTGAAGCAAATCGAAATCCACTTCATGCGCGTCGAATTCCGGTCCGTCCACACAAACGAACCTTGTTTCGCCGCCGACAGTCACCCGGCATCCGCCGCACATTCCCGTTCCGTCAATCATGATCGAGTTTAGGCTGATCTCGGTTTTAATACTCCAGGGTTTTGTCATGTTTGAAACAGCGCGCATCATCGGCAGGGGTCCCACGGCCAGAACGTAATCAATATGAATTTTTTCATCCTCCTTCAGCTGTCTCAATGCTTCGGTTACGAAGCCTTTAACGCCCTTACTGCCGTCGTCGGTGCAGACGATGAGGCGATGGCTGTATTCAGCCATTTTCTCAAGACCGACCAACAATCCCGCCTCCCTGGCGCCGACGATAGCTATTACATTGTTTCCGGCAGCCTTGAATTCCTGTGCAATTGGAAGCGCCTCGGCGGTTCCGACGCCTCCGCCTATGATCACAACAGTCCCGAACTTTTTAATATGAGTAGGCCTGCCGAGCGGTCCGAGAACATCGGAAATGCTGTCCCCTGTTTTAAGAGAGTTCACAAGTGCGCTGGATTTTCCGATTTCCTGGACGTAAATTGTTATGGTTCCCTTTTCGGGGTCGGAGTCGGCGATTGTGATGGGAATTCTTTCGCCGGTATCGTTTACTCTCAAAATAACGAACTGACCAGCCTTTCTCTTCCTTGCAATCAATGGGGCTTCGATTTCGAGTTTTGCAATGGAAGGATGCAGCTGTTCTTTATTTATAATCTTGAACATAATCACTCCTTTCATACTTGCCGACAATTTGAGTACCGTTTGGTGAAAATCCGAAAATATTTATTGAAAAGCAACAAGTACTTTAATAATCATCTTCATCCAAATTCGGCACATTTAGCACTTCGAGAGTGCATTCAGATAATAATTCGACTCTCATGTAAATTCAAGATAGAAAGTAATATGCTCTTTGCGATAATTGAATTACCTGTTAATTTCTGATGTACGGTAAACATGCGAACATCCTATCTGTTTATACAGGTGTGCCTAGCAAGTTATTTGCAGTTATGGAAACCATATGTTTTTCAAAAAACTGTAACGAGCGAATCATACGTGGTTTAGAAGCGAAAGGATATCCGTCTGCAGAGCGGATTTGTTTTTATGCAAGCTGAAGAAATCATTTTTATTCAGATTATTGAATTCAAGTTGTTTTGTGCTATAATTTCACTATATAGTTGAAAATGACCATTCGATGGAAGGGAATAACCTCCCCAAAAGAATCCCTTCCATCCTCCCTTTTAAATAATGATGGGAAGTCCCGATTAATATTTTAGATGAAACGATTTGACAATTGCCGTCCCGCGTGGAAGATAAACTTTATTGCAGTAATCCGGGAGTGAGAGTTTTGAAAAACATGCAGTTTCATCATACTAATATCTACTTCGAAAGATAGTTTGAGAAGAATCTCATCATTCTTTGGGGGTTTGCCTCCTGGGGCTTTCTTTGAAAAGACGGCCGATATGAGTTTTTCAAATCTCTTGAACTAAAAATTATAGGAGGAATCTATATGAAAAAAAGAAATTCGCTGATTGTTTCGATTTTGCTCTCTCTGTTTATCGGTTTCATTTTAAGCAATAACATCATTGCTGCTGCTGCGAATGGAACGGAAGTCGTGAAGATGAAGGTTGGCGGCGGCGCCGGATTATCCAACAAATCCGCGAGGCTGCATCTGGACAAGGCCGTTTATACGCCGATGGAGGAAATATCCGTATCCTTCCTTGCAAGTAAAGATTTTGCGGAAAATGCCTGGATCGGGATCGTCCCTTCGTCAGTACCGCATGGCAGCGAAGCGGAGGCGGACAAAGAGGATCTGAGCTATCAATACATTCAAAGGAAGGTTGAAGGCGTATTTCTTTTCACTGCCCCAGCTGTGCCTGGAACATATGATGTGAGGATGTTCGATACCGACAACAACGGAAAGGAAATCGCATATGTGACGTTTACCGTGATGGGCGGGCAAATCCAGCCATTGTTGAAATTGAATAAAACGGTGTTCAGTCCGGGAGAAGAGATACACGTTCAATTCACCGCTTCCAGCCTTTACGACGAGAGCGCCTGGGTTGGGGTCATTCCATCGGGTGTCCCGCATGGAGAAGAGGAGGTTTGCGACAAGGAGGATCTGGCGTATATTTATGTCCGCAAACTTCCGTCAGGAACGATTGTCTTTGCCGCGCCTGCCACCCCCGGAAACTATGACATCAGAATGTTCGATTCCGATAATAATGGGAAGGAAACCGCGTATGTAAATTTTGTGGTGACGGGAGATGAGAACCGGCCGGCATTAAGATTACAAAAGACTGCATTCAGCCCCGGAGAGAAAATAAACGTCTTCTTCACCGCGCCTGTGGCATATGCCGAAAATGCCTGGGTGGGGATTATCCCATCGAACGTCCCGCACGGGGATGAGGTGGTCTGTGACGGGGCGGATCTGGCATATCTTTATATCAGCAAACAATCATCCGGGACGATGGTCTTCACCGCGCCGAATACCCCGGGATATTACGACCTGAGGATGTTCGATACGGATAGCGGGGGAAAAGAAACCGCCTCGATCGGCTTTATTGTTAAATAAGCGGACTTCAGCCTGATATCTATGTGCGTTAAGCAGTTTCGTGACTGAACCTGCTCAGTCCCCAGACGGGTTCCCGCGGCGAGAAGGATTTATATCGTTGCCGCGGGAATTCAAGCCGGGGAATCCGAAGGCTATTTTGCGCTCAGTGCCTCTTCAGCCTCCTTCGCCAGATACATAATCGTCATCCTGGGTTGACATAAAACATCATGAACAGCTCCGCGGAACATCTCCGGGGTTATCGGACCCGCATCATGACTACCGGTGATAATCTTTACTTCCGGGAAGTTCTTCTACGAAAAGGATTGTCATTCTCCGGAATACTTCGAAGGGCAGCAGCCGGGTATCTTCATTATATAAGATTATCATTCCCTGGGATTCATAGAAGGGGAGACGACAGGAAATCCGAAGGATTCTGCGAATCTTCACTATAGGTAAGAAAAACAGATTCTTCGTTATAATCCCTTTGAAGTGTTCCTCAGAATGACAGAATTAAAGCGTCTTTTGTATTGCGAAGCAGGTGTCCCTTCACAGGCTGTGCCATAATTCAAATTTGCTGCTGTATGAGATTTTTTGATGTTCATAACATGTTGATACTAAAAGGAAGATTACAGAATCCTCCGGATTTCCCCGTCACAGCCCTTCGAAGTATCCCGGAGAATGACTTTTTTATAATTGCGACACAGCCTAACACCCCGCGATATTTAATTTATCCTATAATGAAGATGCTAGGTTAGGTTTTTCCCAGCCTTCCAATGAATGCCTGCCTCAGGATGACCAAATCCAGCGGGAGCTGGTGTCCCGAATGGGCACCTGCTCCCAATCGCTACTGATAGTATGAAATTAAGTCTACATAAAAAAAGAGAGGAGCATATGCGTGACATATGCTCCCGCAAAGAGCGGAGTCTTTCTGTGGGAGCGGGTAACACCCCGCGATATTTAATTTATCCTATAATGAAGATGCCCGGTTAGGTCCTTCCCCGGCTTCCAATGAATGCCTGCCTCAGGATGACAAATACACCGTCATCTTGAGGGTAGCCTCATCGGGATGCGAGGGAAAGACCCTACCTTATAAATATTAATCCACGATGAAGAGTGTCGCGCCTGTCTCCGTGCGGGAGCGGTGCGGCTCTGCGCCGTCCGCCACCTGGTAGCTGATTCCGGGCGTCAAGAGAACCGTCCGCCCGTCCTTGAGCTCTGTAACGAGCTCCCCCTTGACACAGAGCAATATATGCCCCTTCGAGCACCAGTGATCCGCCAGATACCCGGGGCTGTATTCCACCATCCGCACGCGGATATCGCCGAACTGCCGCGTCCGCCAATACGCCATGCCCGTCTCGCCTTTATGCTCCGTTGGCTCAACCTTCGACCAATCCGTCAATTCAAAAGCCAAATTCTCTATCTTCATATCGTTCCTCATTTTTCAAATGTTATAAAATGAAAATCCGCCAGACCGGATTCTGAGAACCATGCTAAAACGCCTTTATCATATAAACCTGAATGGTTTGGGAATGTCAAATACCAATCCTGGACATATCTGCAGTGGAATCGGCAAGCCATTTTACCCTGATACGAGTAATAAATCAGGGGATCTCTTTTATGATTATCCCGTCCTTGCCGGCGCGTTTTACTTCATACATCAGTTCATCGCTGACGGAAATAAGCTTTTCCACTGTTTCTTTGTTCGGTGTGCACACTATCACGCCCGCGCTTATAGACAGATGAAATTTATGATTGGTGTTAATCGCAGTTTTGATTTTGACGCGCACCCGTTCAAGCGTTCTTTCCACGCTGTCGCGTTTGATTTCCGGGAGAACCAGCATGAACTCGTCTCCGCCTACGCGCCCGATGATATCCGAGAAACGCAACGACTCCCTGAGAATCCTGGCAACGCGCTGCAGTATTTTATCTCCTGCCCTGTGGCCAAGGCGATCGTTGATCTCCTTGAAGTTATCCAGGTCAAGGTAAGCTACCGCGATCAGGCGCTGATATCTTTGGCTGCGCTTCAGTTCGAAAGACATCTTTTCGTAAAAAGCGCGGCTGTTAAGCAAGCCTGTAAGCGAATCCGTATGAGCAAGCAGCGATTCGTGCTCAAACCTTCTGCCGATGTACGCAACTGTTAATGACACGAACACAAAGGTTACCAATTGGGAAGTGATATTCACCGCCCAAACCAAGGTAGATATATAATGCACACTGCTTAAATAATTGCTGAAGAACCATACCGTTGCGGCATAAACCGAGAGCATAAGCGATATTATAGTATGCCGGTTCCAACTTCCGAATGCGAGCGGGATGAAATAAAGCGGGTAGATGCGGACATCAAGGCCGGAGACGTAGTCAAGCCAACCGAGAACTACTATTATCAAGATGGATATTACTAAAGAGAATCTTCTTCTACGTGATGGCCTTGATTTAGCACGTTCATTCATAATCTGTCACATAATATCATTATATGACTACCTTGATTTACGTAATAAATTCCACTTTAAATATAATAACATATGCCCCTTGGGGCATCAATAATCTGCTATATAGCTGGGACTGTACTCCACCGTCCGAACCCTGATATCGCCGAACTACCGCGTCCGCCAATATGCCATGCCCGTCTCCCCCGGATGCTCCGCCACCTCCACCTTCCCTCAATCCGTCAATCCAAACACCAAATCCGCTATCTTCAGCTCAAACCTCATTTTTTATATGTTAAACTATAAATATCCACAGCGAAACCAGATGCTGATAACCAGGCTGAAACCTCATTTTAACATAGCATCCCACTCGGATTCTTCCTTTTTTATTAAATCTGGCAGAATTCGAAACTCCAGGCCATTGGGTTCATTCATTAATTTCTCTCGAAGCAAAGTACATTGCTAATGATTGGAGTTGCATTAATTTGATAAAAGCATTATATTTAAAGTGCAGATCCGATCCCGTCTATAGTGGCGGGGGTAGGTCTGCTAACAACCCTACCTTTCCGGTAGGGTTTTATAGTCTAATAATCCCTTGCGGATCATTAGGATTAACCGCTTTAACAAATTTTTCATCTAAAATATCGAAAAACTGATGCACACCATACTTAGTTTTTGATTCCAGCGGCTTTTCCTTTCGTAATAAAGCATATGCTATTAAATCTACAAGTTGCAGATAATAACTTGCATCAGAATTCTTAAAAACAGGGTCTTCTATTATATTTTTTATCGGTATATTTTTATAAGTTGTCCCGGTATCTAACCATGACGAATATCTGCTTGGAATCGGATTATACACCATCATTTTCCTTGTTAATTTTGTTTTAAAATGATTATCGCCTTCATCAAAAATTAGAATTGAGAACGTACCCCATTCCTTCATCGTCCTATTTATACGATTGACTAATCGTTCCAATAATCTGTGAGGATTATCAGTTTTTGTTATAGAATTAAAAATATGAATGTCGGGGATGCTTTGTAATATTGATATTGTGTTTTTATATATGGCGGCACGCTCTCGCTTCGAAATAACTGTATCACTTATTTTACATCCTCTCATTAGTTCTGTGGCATGCAATTCTTTGTATATGCTTATTCCATATTCCTTTTTTAAAATTTTACGATGATTTTTTAAAATATCCAAACAATCATGCCAACGTTCTGCATATATAGACAATGCGGTATAGATATAAATCCCTCTCTCGCCTGATTCATCAATATATGTAATAAACACTAATTAAATACCTCTTAACGCTATTTTTAATATAATATTACTACATGATAAATAACTCCGCAATCATTTAAAGATACTCTGTTCCTGTACTCAGAAAAGACTTGTTACTTTTTTCAACCACGATAAATCCTCTCAGCAGCCTGGCGATATGCGGTTGAGACGTTGTGTGACAGAGCTTTAGGGGCCAAGCACGGATTCAGCAGGGTCAGGGGATACAAACGACTCAATCAGCTTGAAATATCTCTCCAAACAGCTTTCACCAGGAAAAGCCTTGCTCCTGATACCTGGGCGGCTTAATATGAAAACGAAAGGAACTCTTATCAATTTACAGAATGCTGCGCATTTCAACTATAAGAAGGACATCCTCCAGCATTTATCCAAAAATATGTATTAACTAAAATCAGGACGCCATTTCCCTCTATAATCTATAGGTTAGCTTTTTAGTATTCAAAGAACCGTTCATCTTGAAATATCGTTATAATAGTTGGTTGTCATATTATTTTTATCTCTTATCAGGGGTAAAATAGAAGAATCGAACAAGGAGGATATTTGATGCTTAAGAAGTTTTTAAGGTTGTTTTTGGCGCTGGCGGCCCTCACGGCTTTTGCCGGATTTGCGGCGGCTGCGGGCGGGGATATATTGCATTACCCGGACGTTTCGGGCGATACGGTAGTATTCGTATCCGGCAATGATATCTGGTCCGCGCCTGTCGCGGGCGGAGCCGCCACGCGGCTGACGCTGAACGACGGGCTGGAGCTGTACCCCAAGTTCTCACCGGACGGCAAGCTGATCGCCTTCACGGGCGATTACGACGGGAACGCGGACGTTTACGTGATGGATAGGAACGGCGGACAATTAAAGCGGCTCACTTTCCACCCCGGGGCGGAGACAGTCGTCGGCTGGAACCCGCTGAAGAACAAGATCATCTTCAGCTCCCCGATGCACAGTTACAGCCGCTTCGAGCATCTCTTCATGATCGCGCCCGACGGCACGGGCCTGGAGGAGCTCCCGCTATACGAAGCCACTCACGGCAGTTTCTCGCCGGACGGCGGTAAGATAGCATACAACAGGGTCTCCCTCGAAACCCGCACCTGGAAGCGCTACAAGGGCGGCCTCGCCCAGGCGATTTATATCTACGACTTCGCCACGAAGCAGGACAAGCAGATCACGAAATACGACGGGACGAACCGGCTGCCGATGTGGATCGGCGACGTAATCTATTTCACGACGGACCGGGACCGCACCCTGAACATCTGGGGATATAACGTGAAGACCGGCGAAGAGAAGCAATATACATTCCATAGCGATTACGACGCGCTGCGGGTGAGCGCGAGCGGCGGAAGAATCGCCTATGAAAAAGGCGGCGATATCTGGCTGTTCGACCCCGCTTCGAATGCAACCAAGAAGTTGGACGTCGAAGTGAAATCCGACGCACCGGAAGCACGGGCGTTTTTGAAAAAGGTTGACGAATTCATCCAGGGATTCGAAGTTTCGCCTTCCGGCAAACGGGCCGTCATCACGGCGCGCGGCGAGATATTCACCGTGCCTGTTAAGGACGGCCCCACGCGCAATTTGACCAACGACAGCGGTACGCGCGACAAGGACGCGGTATGGTCCCCGGACGGCAAGACCATCGCCTATCTTTCGGATAGATCGGGCGAATATGAGATTTACATCACCGATGCCGCAGGCAAGGGCGAACCTCAGAGGCTGACAACGCACAAAGACGGCTACAGGCACACCCTTCGCTTCTCGCCGGACAGCAAGAAGCTGGCATATACAGACCAGTCACTAACCCTTTATTACATTGATATCGCGACGAAGAAGATCACGAAGGTTGACAAGGCCGAGTACGAGAACATAGACATTTCGCTGGACGTGAAGGACATCTATGATTTCAACTGGTCGCCCGACAGCCGCTACATCGCGTATTCGAAGATGGATTCCGATTTCGTAACGAAGATATACATCTATTCGCTCGAGGACGGCAAGATCAGTAACGCGAGCGTCGGCATCTTCAACGATTTTCAACCCGCCTTCTCGAAGGACGGCAAGCGGCTGTTCTTCGTCTCGAACAGGCGCTTCAATCCCGTCTTCTGCGATTTCGAGTGGGAGATGGTTTATAAAAACGTCGCGGGCATCTACGCGCTGACGCTTTCGAAGGATACAGACAGGCTCTTCCCGCTCAAGAGCGACGAAGAGGCAGCGAAAGCGGACAAGAAAAAGGACGATAAGCCGGAAACCGTGAAAGTGAAGATAGACTTCGACGGACTCTCGGCGCGCGTCGAAGCGTTACCGCTCGAAGCGGGCAACTACCGCAACCTCATTGCCGGCGATGAAGACATTTTCTACACGAACGGCAAGGACGGGGACTACAACCGCTTCGAATACCGCGGCCTCGAACCGCAGACGCTATACGCCTTCAGTTTCTCCGACAGGGAAGAGGCGAAAGTCATCGAGGAGATAGACGGCTACGCCCTTTCGGCGGACAGCTCTTCCATCATATACAAGAAGGGCAACGCCGTCGGGATAATCAAGTCATCTGACAGGGATTCGAAAGGCAAGCCGCTGAACCTCGGCGACCTCAAGATGTGGCTCGATCCCGTGAAGGAATGGGCGCAGATTTTCAACGAATCCTGGAGGATGGAGCGCGATTTCTACTACGAGCCGAATATGCACGGCCTCGATTGGAACGCGATGAAGGAAAAATACGGCAAGATCGCGGCGCGTATGACCTGCCGGGCCGACCTGCAGTTCGTGGTCGGCGAGCTTATCGGCGAACTTAACACGTCGCATACATACGTTTACGGCGGCGATGCGAAGCGCAAAGTGGAACCGACCAACGTCGGGATGCTGGGCGTTGATTGGACAACGGATTCCGCCTCGAACCGTTACCGTTTCGGCAAGATATACAGGACGGCAGACTGGACAGACGGGGTTATCCCGCCGCTCGCAGTCCCCGGCATCAACATCAAGGAGGGAGACTACCTGCTGAAGCTGAACGGCGCGGAAGTTACCACGGACAGGGACATCTACAGCTATTTCCAGAACCTCGCGGGCAAGCAGGTTGCAATCACCGTAAATTCCCAGCCAGCGCTAACCGGCGCGAAGGAATACACCGTTCAACCGGCACGCGGCGAGGCAGGGCTTCGCTACCAGGACTGGGTCGAGGGGAACCGCCTGAAGGTCGAAAAAGCATCCGGCGGCGCAATCGGCTATCTCCATCTGCCCGATACATTCACAGGAGCCACGAAGGAGTTTCCGAAATACTTCTATTCGCAGACACGTAAAGCAGGGCTGATAGTGGACGGCCGCTTCAACGGCGGCGGACTCGATCCCGACATTTTCCTGAACAGGATCGGCAAGGAAATCACATCCTACTGGACACGCCGCTATTCCGCAGACCAACAATCACCGCACTATGCCACCCGCGCGCACTTCGCGTGCCTCACGAACCGGCAGGCAGGCTCCGGCGGGGATGATCTTCCTTATCAGTTCCAGTTGAGAAAGATGGGTCCCGTGATCGGAACGAGAACCTGGGGCGGCCTCGTCGGGGTTTCCATGTTTATCAATATGATTGACGGCGGCGGCCTTTCCTCCCCGGATTACCGGATATACAACACGAAAGGGAAATGGGTCGTGGAAAACACCGGCGTCACTCCGGACATCATCGTTGACCTGACGCCCGAGGAGATGCAGCGCGGCTACGACGCGCAGCTAATGACGGCCGTCGATTACCTGATGAAGAAGATAAAGGATGAACCGAGACCAGCGCCAAAGCACGAGGCATTCCCGGTGGATAAATAGCAGCCGATACGATATGTTCAAGTACAGAGACTTGAACGCGCAGCATGACGTGAATAGCATAAAAAGTATACTGGCTGTCTCGAACAACGAGACAGCCTTTTTTTCACTTCCAATAGATGATAAATAATCACATTTATTCATTAGTAATAAATATATGCCATTTCTTAAAAACCTTTGCACGTGCACTCATTTAAAAAATAGAAAAATAACTCTTGCCTATTACCATGTTTGTCTTATAATATTTCCAATCAAACACCTTTAATTTGGGAGGAAGGTATGTCAAAGAAAATTTTCTTTTTACTTCTATTATCGTGTCTTCTATTCAGTATTTTATCCTGTAACAATGAGGAGGAGGCAAAGCTTCCAACCATTTCCAGCATCACTCCTTCGGCAGGGATGACCAATTCAATCGATTTTCAAATCGCTATTGGAGGGCAGAATTTTACATCGGACACCATTATACTTTTCGATAATGTTCCTATTTCAACGACTTATGTAGATGGCAACAACCTTCGAGGAGTTATTACAAATTCCTTGACAGGTGCAGCAACGGTTTCCGGAGGAAACGGAGCATTGTCTTTAGGCAATAAGCAGGTTTTCGTGAAAGTTCAGAACTCAGTCGGCGTTTCAGAACAGAGAGGATTCTCATTTTATGATAATTGGAATTTCCCGGCATTATCAAACGTCAGTTCGGGGGACCCTGCCCTCGGACTTGATATGACCATGGCTCAGGATTCCGACGGCGTCCTTTATGCCATCTGGAGCCACCTGAATTATACAGTGGGGGTTAATCCAACCGGGTTAGAGATCAGGTTTGCGCGCTCCGATAACGGCGGCACAACCTGGTCCACCCCGCAAAAGATCAACAGCAACCTTTCATTGACGGCATTTGATTACCCAACTCCGCAAATAATGATCGGAACAAACAAAAAACTATCCGTGCTCTTCACGAGAAATGATCCGGACAAATATTACTCTTACAACTGGATAACGTCGTCAACCGACGGCGGCAATACCTGGTCAGAACCCTCCTATGTAAATCCATCTTCAACCAGTTATGCAGCGAAAGCTGAATATTCCCCTTCATTCTACATAGAGCCTAATACTGGAAATGTTCACAATACCTGGGGCACAATGACATATGGTTACAAAAACGCAATATACTATTCGCACTCGCTTTATCAATGGAATGCCGGGATAAACGTTATGTCAGAAACATTCTCAGAGCCTGTCAGGATAAGCGATTATACGACTGTTATGCAAGGCGAGTCCACCGTAATCGCAAACGGCAACGGAGATGTTCATGTGGTTTGGTTTCAACCAGCATCAAAAAACTACTATGTTAAGGAGCTTTGCACAGCATCATCCGCTGATTGGGGTAACACGTTCGGAGAACCAAAATACATCGCCGATAAAAGTCAAATCAATCAATGGTGGCCGATGCAAGACATAACAGTGGATCAACAGGGAAATGTCTATATCGTATATGTCGGGCCCTTCAATGGAACCATTTCGGATATTGTATTGCAAAAATCTTCGGATCACGGAGCAACATATTCAAGTCCTATCAACCTAACAGATTCGACAGCTACACGCCTCAAACCATTCATAACCTCCGATCCTCTTGGGAATTTGACATTGATCTATCAGGAGGTCTCCAATAACACGGCAACGATTTTCTCCCGGCGTTCGACCGATGGCGGAAACACCTTTAGCCTGCCTATAGCAGTAGCTACCGTCAATTTATATTCAAGCACGAGCGCTATTTTGAAAAACCCGCCTCATGCGACTGCAGATTTTTATCCTTCTTTCGCTCCGATGGCACGGTTGTTCATGACGTTGATGAACAGACCTCTTATCGTGTGCGGAAGTTATCATTCTTCGATTTCATTTCTTGAAAGTGAGGATGAAGTCAGGCTTTATGAACTGTTGTATTCTCTCGGGACTGCGGAAAGATAGATAAGAGAGGCGTTAGATGCTAACGATTACAATGATATATAAGCAAATATGAGATGATTTAAAACTTCTTCTCCTGTAAAAAGAGAGACTGATACAATTTGTGACTGCACAAATTTGAATCGGCAGGACCTCAACAAAAAAATGGGGTTGCCTTGAATAAGAGACAACCCCAATTAGTAATTTTTAACTTGGATTATTTGCAGCTTTTATATACTCCGCAGCAGAGGACGATATCGCCGGATTTCAGGACGTAAGTTGTTTTCTCTTCTTCCTTACCGGTCTTGGGATTAGCATAAGTATAGTCCACCCACCCTTCGCCCTTTGTCTTGGCAAGTTCGATAATATCTTTACGAAACAGCTTTCCTTTGCTGTCCGGCTCGTTGATAAGGTTCTTGCCTATGAGTTCTGGCTTGATGGGATGCGCCAGCATCTTTCCGTCCATGTCGTAAGCGAAGACATATAACGTGCCTTTCACGAATTTGCCCTCGGGATTGGCGATCTCTTTCAAGCCGGCTTCACGACCGTTTTCGCTGAGGTACTTTGCAGCATCCGCCACGAGCGCTTTCGCGGCATCAGGTGTCTCGATCTCTGCGGCATAGAGCCCGCAGAAAGCGAACATTGAAAAAAGAACGATTGCAGTAATCTTTTCAATCATTGTTTATCCTTATCTGAACCTTGAACAGGTTCGCTCTGATATGATGAAAAGTCAATCGTTTTGATCTTTTTAATAACTGCGGAGAAAAAATTAGCCGCCGGGCAGATGTGAAAGCTTTTTCCCCGTCTAATAAAAAACCGGAGCAGGTTTAGCACCTGCCCTGGAGAACGCTCAAAGATCTTTTAGAAGCTAAAAGCCTTTAATCAGTCATGTATTGGCAATAAGTGATTGTCTTCGAGTTGTCGAAGAATGAAGTGTTCGGGTCGGTTATACCGGCGGATGTTATAGCGATCTCGGCTCTTATACCATATGATTTCTTGATCAAAAACGGGCTTGTGGAACTTATCGGCGCGAGGACAACATTCTTGACCTGATTATTTTCGAGATGTATCTCTTTTGCAAATCCCAACTCCATATTTGAGCGGTAATTGAAAACCTTGAGGGTAATCCTCGCGTCGGTCGCGAATGGCCCTGCGTTCTGAACGCGAACGACGATATTTCCTTTGACGATCATTGCGTCCACAGCAACCGCATCAGCTTCGCAGGCGCAAGGCCATGCTTCGATCATAACTACTCTCAGATCAGCTGTTTTCAAGATTGTGAAATCTCTTTTCACAAGGGTATTTGTCACTGTGGGCGGATCAACGGCAAATACCATGCCGCTGAATGATAGAACGAGACCAAAAACAACAATCATACCAAACATACTTTTTTCCATCGTTATTCTCCTTTCAATAAAAATTCTTCCCAAAAAAGCACACTTCCACAATCAGAATAAAAAAATTCATTCTCCTGGAATCTATTTAATTATTGGTATTATATATCACTTTAAGAAATTTGTCAATCAGATTCTTGGAGACCAGAATAGAGAATAACTCCGCAGGCAGACTCAATATCTTTTCAGGAAAACCTGATCATCGGATTTTGTATTATATAAATAAATATTATGCAAAAATTTAGCTTGACAAACAAATTAAATATAAATATATATTATATCATTCACAAGGAGGGAACTATGCTTAACAGTGCTGTTTTGGATATCGCAATCAGCCTTATCTTTGTTTACATCACTCTGAGCTTGATCTGTATGACAATCACTGAGACTGTTACAAGGATTTTATCATCAAGGAAAAGCGTTTTCGAAAAAACCATCGGAAACGTCCTGAAAAATTTCACGGGCGCAGATGATGCTATCAGTCTCTTTATGGAACGTCTGCAGCTTTACTACGGTGCGGAAGACAAAGACACTGAATGGAGAAACAAGAAGAATCTCAAGATAAAATCCTTCAGCAACATTCCAATTAAGACAATAGCAACGGTAATGCTCGATGTGATCAATCATTATAACAAGGGCTCGAAGACAGAAACAACCACCCTTGCCAGGCTGGTCGGAAACCTTTCGATTCCAGCAAAAAAAGGGAAATCCAACCTCGAAGAAATGAAAAACAATATGGTCTCGAAGGTCGAAGATTGGACCGCGCCGCTTATGGACAAGATCGCCGAGACATACAAGAAAAACGCCGAAAGGTATGCGATGATAATTGCCATCTTCGTTGTTTCTTTCAATAATGCTGACACTATTTCCATGACAGCAAAAATCAAGCAGGATAACTTCAGTCGCGCCGTTCTAACCAAACCGGCAGAAGAGCTTGCAAGCAAACTCCTCAGCGCGAAAAACACCAATAATACTGAAGAAGTCATAACTCAAGACCTGGTTTTCATTCAAGATAGCGGTTTGCCGTTCGGTCCGGAATCCTGGCTCGACGATTTAAAAGTACTGGATCAAAAAACAAAATTAGAAGATATTATTTTCTGGATATTCAACAAGCTTTCCGGTCTCATTGCCACTATCGCCCTCGTTTCACTCGGTGCGCCGTTCTGGTTGAACGCATTGAAAAAAGTCGTGGAGTATAAAAAGAACCTCAAACAGGGTTCATAGAAAAACGATAATTCACCTGGATAAATTATTTCCATCCGGAGAGACCGGGGTTTTTATCTGGCCGAATGGCGAGATAATACGAGCGCAGCAATATTGCATTTGACAGTAGCGGATTATACTGGTAGTCTGCACGGGCATCAATTTTATCAGGAGGATTTAGATGAAAAAATTTGCAATTTTAGCGGTAACCCTATTCTCCATCTTCGCCATCGTATCATGCGGAGGCGGCGGAAAATACGGCGATGCAAAAAAGGTTATGGAAAGCTACGCGGACCTGTTCGATAGCTTTATCGGGAACCTCGAAAAAGCCAACAACGGTCCGGATGTTGCAAAAGCTCTGGATACCTTTGCGGCAGGAATGAAGGATATTGCGCCTCAATTGAAAGAACTCGATGGGAAATATCCCGAACTGAAGGGCAAAGATGTGCCGGCTGAGCTCAAACCTATTATGGACAAGATTCAAAATGAAATAATGCCGAGATTCGGCGGCGTAATGGGGAAGATCGCCCAATTCCAAAATGACCCTGCGGTCGTGGAAGCCAACAAGAGATTTCAGGAAGCCATGATGGAGATGTCAAAGTAATAAGCACTTCATCCTGACGGCGAGGATTTTATATAATCCTCCGGCCTCAGATTAATTGCAGACTTCAAGGTTGCCGGCGAATAGGCGAAAGCCGAAAAACGCTGGCAACCTTTTTTCCTTGTCGCAAAAATTCAACCGAATCACCACGCTTTAAAACGTTCACAGAGAATTTCCGATCACTATTCATTTTGCTCAATTTCCTGGCTCTAAAACTCATTTCGAACCTTCATTCAATTGGGATGAGGGCCTGTTTAAACACTCCAGATTTTTTTAAACAGATCAGGATGATTATTCAGCTTGTTTAACCTTAGTTATCTGATAATATCTTTATTGCAAAACTCGAAAACTTCCAAGGCAATTAATTATCTAGGGTAAGATGGCAGACGAAGAAAAAAATCAGTATCCCTGGCTAACAGCATTAAAGGACGAACGGGATAAAATCATACGGAATCACCAGAATCGAACGATTCGGTTCGAAAATCCGGCGTTGGAACTGGTTTTCGGCTCCGGCGTGATGATCATCGGAGCCGGTTTCCTCGCCTCCGGTTTTCTGGGTTATTTCGGGACAATAGAGGTCGGACAAATGGCCGGCCTGCTGCTCGGCATTCTTCTGACTTACGCCGGGTTCCTATTCATCCTCTCATATGGTTATGATTACGGCACATTGAGTGCCTTTGAAACTGTTCTTGCAGCGGCGAAATCCCGTAAAGATCTGGATGCTGCTTGGTTGAAGCAAGCGACGCGCACGGAGATGCAAGGCGCGCTAAAACCGGTTTTCGGTAGCGGACTGCTGTCGAATCTTCTCGGGCTGTTCATGGTTATATATGGAATTTATGTGGCGGACCTTCTACTTTTAAGGCGCCTTGGAGTTAAGCCGCTCAGTATGCTGGCGGGTTTCGCGATAGTGATCGTTTCTACATTCGGCGGGCTTTCCTTCTTTATGGTGAAAGAGCCTAGCAAGCGCGCACGGATGGAGGGGTTCAAGAGCTGCTTGGAAATCATCCGTCTGACGGAACATGCGCCGAAGCCTAAAGGAGATGAAAAAGGATTGCTGGAAGAAGATTCTCATCCTGCGCCTGCCACTCTATATCAAAATGAAGAAAACACGAAGCAGGACATGATCCTGCCCAAAAACGAGTTGGAAAGCATCGAACTTCATAACGTCGACCCCGATGATATGGATGATAACCACTTATAATCTAAGTTAATTATACGATAACAACATTCCCACGCTGTAATTTCAATAAATCCTTGTCATTGGAAAATCAAAAAATAAATTAGTCTTTAGATTTTACATATAAAAATAAATAGAGGAGAGCTTTGCAAAACCTTCAGACTTGCCTTCCTGACGCAAACATTCATGGAGCGGTATGCCCCGGAAGGCGTAGTCATGAGGGATTCACCAGAGGGAATCAAGGAAGGAACTATCCGGATTCTTCAATAGTTTCCACACGGGAATTTTCTTCAATATAACAAACTATGGTTTTGCGAAACTTTTATAGAGAGTAATGACTGATATGAACCAAAAAAGGCGGGGTTTTTGCCCCGCCTTTGTTATGTTCGATTGGATTACGAGATCAAGTTGTTCATATTCGTCAAGCGTTTGATTCTTTCTTCGATCGGCGGATGAGTTGAGAAAAGATTAAGGAACGCTTTACCGGTAAACGGCTGAACAATGAACATATGCGCAGTGTTACGCGAAGCTACCAGAGGTCTGCGCTTGCTCGTTTCACCCAGCTTTTTCAACGCTGAGGCGAGACCGTAGGGGTTGCCGGTCATATGCGCCGCGCCGTCATCCGCCTTGTATTCGCGGCTGCGGCTTATCGCCATCTGGATCAGCATCGCTGCAATCGGGGCAAGTATCGCGAGAACAAGAAGCGAGACGATGTTGTCCCTGCCTTCGTCGTCCCTTCCGCCGTACATAAAAGCGCCCCACCGCGCCATACTGGCCAGAACCATAATCGCACCGGCGATCGTCGCCGCCACTGTCCCGATCAGGGTATCGCGGTGTTTGACATGGCTGAGCTCATGTGCGATGACGCCCTGTATCTCTTCGTAGCTCATAAGATCCCTCAACCCCTCGGTGACCGCAACCGCCGCATGTTTTGGATCGCGTCCTGTGGCGAAAGCGTTCGGGCTGCTTTCAGGGATGATATAGATCTTCGGCATCGGCATCCCTGCGCGCTGCGTCAGGTCTTCGACTATACGGTAGAGGTCTTTCGCATCCTCGCGGGTTACAGGTTTAGCCCGGTACATCGCAAGGACTATTTTATCGCTGAACCAGTAGCTGATGAAGTTCATCAGCGCCGCGATGACGAGGGCGATGATCATGCCGGATTGCCCTCCAACCACGTTGCCGATAACGACGAACAGCGCCGTCAGAGCGGCAAGAAGGATTGTTGTTTTAAACGTGTTCATTAATTTCCTCCGTGCAAATTATTTTCTCATAATGTATAAGTACGCCTGAAACCGGGATTTGTTTCATACAAGGTCAACCGTTTCCGGTTCCATCGTCTCCGTGTTTAGCAAGATAATCGTCTTCCTTCCTGTTATGTATCCGCAGGTTTCTCCCGGATTCAATATGATTTTACCTCTTTTTTTCTCAATGAAAAGCTTGTGCGTGTGGGCGTAGATGACAACGTTCAGGCTGGGATCTTCTTTCGCATCGGCCAGGTAGATAGATTCATGCATCATCATTATTTTCAAACCCTGAAGGTCGAACCGCAAAGGCGCCTTTTCAAGACGTCCCCCAATCTCATCAAAAACCTTTTTCAGTCCTTTAATTTCGCCGTCGTTGTTTCCATAGATACCGATGATGGTTTTCGCTCCGGTTGATTTGAGATATGGAATAGAAAATGGAGCTATATAATCGCCTCCATGAAGAAGAACATCCACTCCATGCTTTTTCATCGCGCCGGCAGCCCGTTCCAGCATCGTAAGGTTATCGTGAGAATCCGACATTATGCCGATCAGCATCCTGAAAGCCTATTCAACAATATATTTGATGAAGGTTCTCTTGCCGACTTTTACGGTATACCCGGCAGATGTGCCGTAATCAAGTTCGAAGGCAAGATCGGAAATTTTTTCACCGTCCACGGTGACCGCCCCTGCCTCGATCAGGCGGCGCGCGTCACTGTTGGACTTTGCTGCGCTGGACCGGGCGAGGAGTTTAAACAACGGTTCTTTTTCGGCAGTCTTCGATATTTTGAACGTCTCGATCTCTTCCGGGACATTTCCCTTGCTGAATATGCTTGTAAACTCGATCTCGGCATTATCCGCCGCTTCTTTTGTATGAAAATCGGCGATAATCAGCTTTGCAAGATTTGCCTTCACTTTCATCGGGTGGATCGCCCCCTTTGCCACGGCCTCTCTTAATGCTCCGATTTCTTCCATTGAAGTATCGGTGCAGAGCTCGTAGTAGCGGTACATCAAGTCGTCCGATATGGACATCACCTTGCCGAATATTTCCTTGGGCTCCTCCTGGATTGCTATGTAATTGCCGATGGATTTGCTCATTTTTTCCTTGCCGTCTGTGCCTTCGAGAAGAGGCAGCGTAATGGTAACCTGCGGCTCCAGGCCGTATTCGCGCATAAGGTCCCGGCCGACAAGAAGATTGAAGGTCTGGTCCGTTCCCCCCATCTCCACATCAGCCTTCAGGAAAACAGAATCATACCCCTGCGCGAGCGGATAGAGCAATTCGTGGATCGCGATCGGCTGCTGTTTCTCCCAGCGGTTGCGGAAATCTTCACGAACCATGATCTGCGCGAGTGTGTACTTCGCGGCGAGGCGGATCAAACCTTCGCTGCCGAGAGCGCCGAGCCAGCGGCTGTTGAAATCCACGATGGCCGTCTCCGGATGAAGTATCTTGAAGCATTGGCGTTTATATGTTTCTGCATTCTCGAGTACCTGCTCTCGGGTAAGTTGAGGCCGGGTCGCTTTTTTGCCGCTCGGATCGCCGATCAAACCTGTGAAATCCCCGATGAGAAAAATGACTTTATGCCCCAGGTCCTGGAAATGGCGCATCTTCCGAAGTACAACGGTATGCCCCAAGTGAATGTCCGGAGCGCTAGGATCGAAACCTACCTTGATTAAAAGCGGTATCTTGCTTTTATAAGACCGCTCGAGCTTCGATAAAAGCTCATCCTCTTTTTCAATTAAAACCGTCCCTTTCTTCAGGTATTCGAGCTGTTCTTTCGGCGTAAGCTTTTCCAAACCTTCCATTTGTCACTCCAAATCCAATAAATAAACTTTATTCGTGAGATTATAATAAAAAAGGGGCTTCATTTCATCTTTATTAATTCAATCGCCGCCTATTTTCAGCGCTTTTTCGGCTACCTGCACAAGATTTATAACTGAACACAGCCGGATGTTATCCGCAACCGCCCAGATCCAAAGCCGTCTGCCGTCATTTTCGTCCCTGTACAGAATCTGCAGATGCAGCATATCCGTTTCGGAGATTTCCACTGGCCCAATCGGAGCATCTCCTTTTGAAACGTCTCCATCGAAACGAAAACCCTCTTCACCGGAAAAGAGGTCCCGCCAGGAAAAAGCGGCATCGGGCGCCTTGTTGAGTTCCACGTAGATGGAAGCGGCAGCTCCGAAAAAAATCGGGGCTTCAATGAGAGACAACGAAAAAGATCCTGTTTTCAGGGAAACAAGCTTTTCGACCTCACCCGATATTTTAATAATATCTCCTGGGTAAGCGCCAGCGGCAGGAAAAATATTGAAGATCCTTTGCTTCTCATCAAGCGGATTGAAGCTGAGCAGTTCTCTGGCTTGGCGATGAAGGTTGCTGATGCCTTCGAAGCCATCCTCCGAAACGGATTTCATAACTGTCGCGGCAGCCGATCCCACACCAAACGCTTTTTGGAGCTTAGAAATAACCTTCGCAAGCAACACGGTAACCGGATGAGGCGAGGCTAATATTCCATGAAAATCAGCGGCGCTGTCGCTGTTAACCCCATTCACAAAGCAACGGTATTCGTCAGATTCTTCCGCAAAGCGGCTTAAATCGAACGCAAAGAAATCCAGTTTCCGGTGCATAGCAGCGAGACTTTTAGTCTCTGCCGGTTTCCCGCAAAAGAAAACCACATCCGCTTCTTCCAAAGCCTCCGTATCTGCATTTTGAATAAAAGTCGCCTCGTCATCGAAATCGGTCAACGTACCAAGTTTCTCCCTGGAATCTATAAGTTTCACGGATTGCGATGGAAAACTCCGTTCGACAAGAACCCTTTTCATCTCCTTGCCGCGTATCGAAGTCGGATCGAAGATTGCGACCTTGTACCCGATTTTTTTTACGTTATCACTCATTTTTGATTCTATTCCGATAGATTTTTAATATGTTAATTATCGTATAAAATTAAAGCGCCCGTAACCGGGCGCAATTTTGATACTAAAACAGCGGAATGATTTTTTCAATTATTTTTTACATAGTCCGCTATAAATTTTTCCATTTTATCCTTGAGCAAAAGCTTGTTTTTCTTAATCTCTTTGATGGCTATTTCCTCATTAGAGGAAAAATAATGTCGTTGGCTGTATTCTTCCAACTCTTTCTCATAAGCCTGATGCTTGTCCCGTATTCTTTTAAATTCCTCGTTTTCCCCGCATAAAGCCTCTATTACGGCAGCTCTATCCATAGTATTACCTCCCTGGGATTATCTCGTTTCGCGTAAAGATAAGAACAGCTATTGACATCGCATTTCTAATATACATCAATGCAGAATATTTGGCAACTTATCGGCCACAAATTATTTTCAATTCTATATGTTCTGGATCACGGGACTACACCGCTCTCCCCGCCGAATCAGGTTGTTTGACATGTCCCCAAAAAAGAAGTATATAAATAATAAGATGGAGTGCCGATTATGACTAATCATTTTAGAGCGTATGCAATTATTACAATATCACTCTCATTGATATTTACTGTATTCTCCGGACAAGGCATTGCTGATAATTCGAATGAGCAAAAAGCTGTTGACGCCATATACCAGATGACAAAAAAATATTCAGCAAAACTATCCGCCGTATTCAGCGAAACGGGAAAGACGACGGACGGAAAAGAATTCCCTTGCCACAATTATGAAGTCTCTCAATACGGACAGGATTTCTCGACCTATGGACCGCCGAAAGCCCTCTCCACTGCCATCACTTTTTCAGCGCCAGATGACATATATTCGGGAATCTACATAACGATCTATATTCTCAATTCCAACAAGAAGGCGGCAAGTTTTTTGAAAATGATGTCTGATGATTGGGTTCCAAACGCGCAGTTCCATAATATACCCGCCATAGACCTCAAGACGACAGAGCAGGTGGGGAACTTCTTTTTCATCTGCGGCAGATATGTGATCCGTGAGGAAACCTTTAATACGCCGACGATCCGCGAGGAGCTGTATTCAGGAGCAAATTCCGTAAAATTATGCAGCGAAATGGAATTTGTGTCTGCCACTCCGGCCGAAAGCAGCCTGGAACCTTCTGTAGAGATCGCCGCGGAAAATCAGATACCTGCCCCCGCAGAGGAAACCCAGCCAGAACCGACGATAGATCAGGAATCGGCAGCAGAGGAAACCGAAGAGCAGGAATCCACCGAGCAAATACAGGAAAACGCTGAGCCGGAAGCTTCTGATACCCAAATGGAACCCGCCCCCGAAGAGACGCTAGAAACGGCAACGCAGCCGGAGAATGTTACTCCACCCGTCCAGCCCGCTGAACAGCCTGTGCCGGAACAACAACGAATCGTATTACCTGCCGCTACGCCCTATGAGAATTGGATGAACGGTTGGCAGATTGTTTCGACTTCGTTAAAAACGAAATATGTTTTTGATAAAATCAGCAGCTCGACCGCTCCGCCTGGAGGCGGATACAGGATGATCGTTCTGAAACCGAAAGATTCAGCGAACCCTGCAGTGCTCGAAGGACGATTCAAACCGAAGACCTACCAATCCGGTCTTTATTTACGGATCGCCGGGATCAGAAACCAGGACGCATCCGCTCTCGTTACAGTCGAGGTGAACGGATACCCCGTCCTCAAAGATAAAGTAATCAAGGGAGCTGATGGCTGGCAGGATATAAACCTCAATATCGGCGCTCTGAACCCGTCATTCTCTGTCGTGCAGATCAAGGTCAATCCAGACCCATCGGGAAAACCCGGAATGGATACGGTGTATATTGACGAAATATCAGTGGACGGAGCTCCCGTTTTCAATAAGAAGCTCAATATTACGAAGGATGAAGTCAGTGAAGAAGGTGGCTCCGCACCTCTATTTAATGTCCAGGGACTTTGGACTGACCTCAGAAATTTCAGTTACACAGTCCGCCAGAAAGGCAACAACTTTACATTTTCATGCTCGGAAAAACTCAATGACTACCTGTGGGAAGTGAGCGGCGAGGGGAGGATTGAAAACGAAACGCGGGTTTCGATCTCCTTTACAGAAAAATATGCTCCGCTTGGAAAGATAGTGAAAAGCACGGCGACCGGCATCTACGATAAATCTAAGAAAATGATAAATTGGACGGGCAATAATAAATATTTTCCAGGCGAATGGCTTTATATAAGATAGATGCAATTGCCTGGCGCAGAAAAGACAATTGGTGATTTACAGGCCGGCAGGATTATAGCAAGCAAATACCGGCGGAATCTCAAAACTCTTAATCTGCCGGCAATCAATCTTATTCTCTCATACCTTGCCATCTTTCTGAGCGTGTCCTCTGCATTCAGCAAGGCGGCGGATAAACCCGCGAATTACATACAGAAGGAATCGGACGATTACAATGATTCTCTTTTCCCCTTCTCAGGCTCCGGCAACGAGGCTGTCTTCGTTGCAGAAATTACCAGAGGCAAAACACTCTATATCAAAAACGAGGGCCTAATTCTCGACACGAAAATTCCATTAGGCTCCTTAATCAAGCCTTTCACCCTGTATTATGCTCTATCCAACGGAGCTGTGGACTTGAAAAGAGTATACTATTGCAGGCCATCGAGGATCACCGATCCGCCCAGCTCGAGGTGCTGGTTCACACCGGGGCATGGCCGGCTGAACTGCGTTCAGGCTCTCACTCAATCCTGCAACAGCACATTTATGAAGATTGCTTCGAATGTCAATTACCCTGAATTCCTCGAATTCCTCGGACTCTTCGGTTTTGATACCGATTCCATCGCGCATATAAAAAACCCTATCAAACAACAAATGATAATGACAGGTCTTAAAGACAGCCTTTTGGCAAGTCCGGCCTCTCTCGCCCTCAAGATCACAGGATTGCTTGAGGGAACTCTTTATCGTCTCGACGGTGAAATGAACCTCGAAATCGAAAGACTCATCCCCGTCAATATCAAAACAGTTGATATTATACGCCGCGGAATGACGATGAGTATGGTCGAAGGCCATTCGGCCCCGAATCAGGACGAGCAATTCCTTCCTTTAAATATTATCGGTAAAACCGGAACGATCGGCCGTTTCATTCAGCTCGACTCCGGTTGTAAAAATCAAAAAAACAACGGCCTCTTCGTGGCGCTTTGCGCTTTTGAACGCAAGAAATATCTCATTGCCGTGGTTGCTCCATGCGGGATTGGAGATGATGCGGCAAGGGTTGGGCGCGAGATAATCTGCAAACTCACATCTTCAAATCCGGACCGATGATGTATTCTATCGCTTCATCTATGTCTTTCGAAGCGGGAAAATCCGACAACCTTTCCTTCAAAGAAGAAAATAACCTCTTCCTAAAACCTTGCAGATGATTCGGATAACCAATTGGATATGTATGCTTTTTCGCCGTTTCGATCCCGAAAATGACCATATTTTTGAAAGCAGTGGAAAATGTCGGATTTATAGTTCTGGAATTGGGAGTGTCCGATGATGAAATATTTCGATTGGGAAAAAAATGAGCGCGGGCATTGCTGGAAAAACGCTCAAGTTCTTCCGGTTTTTCGAGCAGGTTTTTGATGATTTCAAAGAGACCCTTCGTTTTTTCCCTGAATCGGAATTTCGGAAAAGCTGATTCTGGCAAACCTAATCTTGAAAGCGAGTCGGTTAATACTGCTGCACAGCCGGCCGCCGCTGCCGCCATTACCGGTAATCCTTCAACCGGAGCGGCTGGATCCTCGATGAACAACAGTATATGAGAGGCGGAAAACAATTCGTCAATCTCTGCGGAAGTTGCCGGAATGACCGCTTCGGCAATGGATTCGAGACAGTTGGATTCAATCAGCCTGGTCACTTCCGTCTTGTTTTCATCGTCGGTTACAATCGTAAGATGCAGCTCGAAACCCGCCGCGGTAATCTCACGGACGGATGACAAGATGACATCAATCTGCAAAGGATAGTTCTCGGTATAAAAGGAGAGAAGAGACCAGGGATGAGTTTTTTTCTTCGGACGATATAAAAAGGGCGGCGGGAGAAGCGGACAATCATTTCCGGCGGATTCCTTTTTTACTTTTTCCAGGATCCAAGGCTCGAAACCGCATACGATCAGGGAGCTGTCCGCGGGAAGCCTCAGCATAGGGAATTTTCTCTCCAACTGTTCGCCCCACATCCCCCTCCACATAAGATTGCCGAGCAGAATTCCCTCTTTTCCATAGCAATATGCCATCTCATCCACGAAATCCTGTTCCGTTCCGTCAAGAGTATGCATCCGCCAGATGCTCTCTGCAAACGAGACGCCTCTCAGTATCACTAATCCTGGATTGACAAGTAGAAATGGCGCCATGAAGGCAAAATCCTCTCCTCGTGAGAAATTATAGATGACGAGATCATAGGGCTGTTTCAGGTTTCGCCATGCAAATTCATGAAACGGAATTGCATCCCGGTCCGCTTCTTTGGAGAAAAGAGTGACATCATGATCTTCTTTTAACAATGACATAAAAATACGGGTAAGGGTGTGCCATTCCCTGAAATCATTTGTCATCGGGCTGAATAAAGCGATTCGTTTTTTCATTGTCCCTTAAGATCCGCAGATTCATATCTTTCGATTTTCTTGCGAATTCTTTCCATATCCGTGCGAAGCTGTTCCATCTGGCGCATAAGGTCGAAAAAGATGATGTCCATACGCTCGACAGGGAAAGCGGTAACCTGCCTGGCTACCTCGCTTTGCAAATAATATGCAAACGGTCCGATCTGTTGAGTATATTTCAGAAGTTCAGTGTGAAATTTAGCTTTATAAACATCATATTGAGCAAGGGAGATGGTAAGAGACTGAAGAAAAGATAACACCTGGTAATTCATTTTAAGAACCAGGCTCATCTCTTTGTCCAGCGATCTGACCCCGGGGATGATTTTTCGCAGGATTGTAGAAACAACCTTGCTCAGCACATTCCGTTTTCTGAGCTGCATCAATTGCGTGGCCGTATCGTTGATGGAAACCATCATTTCATTCAAGGAAGCCTGGCTGAGTGCGGGTTCTTCCTTGAAAACAGCATGAAGGCTTTCAAGGTTTTTTTGATACTTGTCGAATATTTCCCGCGTCTGTTCCTTGAGCTCCTTAAGAACCTTGTCGGCGCTTTCGACAGGCGGCGGCGGGTTTTTGGATTTGTAGGATTTCTTTATCGGCATAAGACAGACTATGCATCAACCTTTTTTATCAAGAAAATCTATAATCGAATCGAGCAAGGTATTATCCATCGGGGCGTTTTTAATAACATCCTGCGTAATATCTTCGGCAAGGACATATTCAAACGTCTTATTCTTTATAGCCAGCAGTATCTCCTTGTGCTGCTTTCTCATCATATCCATAACATTCGATGGATCGAAATCGAGTCCGAACGTATCGGCGTACGATGTCCTGCGCGAAGCAATTATCTCTCCTCCACCTTTATAAACCAATGTTTCCACAACCGGATTGCTAAGACCTTTATCTTCGGTCTGGATATGAAACGTCTCACAGTTAACAGTAATTTCAGTATTAAACCCGGTTTCCATTTGATTCAATCACCCTCAATCTCATTTATTGAATATGAATATAATCCAAAAACATTCAACCGTCAAAAAGTAATTAGAGTTCATCTCAGCGAAAACCTATATGCTATTCCAAAAGAACCGGTTCTTCGACCTGGCTTTCAGGATGAAAACGGGCCGCAAGATGGGCGAAATCTTTCCCCGCATTGAGCGAATGGGCAAAAGGCTCATTCTTGCTGGAAAAAATAATCACGAGGACATTCGATGTTTCCGCAGTAATTTTAGTTCTTTCCGAATCCACAATGGGGCTGCCGATGACGCCGATGTCGTCTATCACGACCGGCTTCCCATCAGTATTATACTCCCTTCCGGTCAATCCGACAAACGACATCCCTTCCCGGCCGATGCCTAAGCTTATCCTTCCTTTAACCTTACCCAGGTCATACAGGCCTATCGGAAGCCTGTAGCGAATGGATATGATGTTGTTTATATCCACGAGGGAGTTTATTCTGAAAAGAGTTTTATCCTTCAATATTCTCCGGATCATAGCTTCCGAGGAAGGTCTCCACCTTGTTGGATCAGTCCCGAATGACTTGAACAGTTCCCTGACGCTCCGGACGGCTTTATCCGTTGCAAGATTATCGAGCGTAAAACCGTCCAGCGTCTCCTTGACGGCTTTTGAAAATTCAGCGTCCAATTCATCAGATTTGGAAAAAATATGCAGATTGGAAAACTCAACAAGTACGACACAAAGAGGGATACTGTTTCCCCTTATATCATCGGAAAAAGCAGGGACATTTTTAATCATATCTTTCTTTCCACTTTTTGAATGATAAATCAAACGGCCGATCATTCAAGTCCTCAAGCGGTTTTCTTCCATCTGGAGTAACAATGACTGTTGTGCTAAAATTCATGGACGGTTTTTTTAAATGTTAACATTTTTTAATAGAATAAAATGTACAAAGTCGGAATAGGTTACGATCAGCATAAGTTCGCAGAGAACCGGTGCTTGAGACTCGGCGGGATTGAAATTCCATATACCCAGGGACTACTCGGCCATTCCGACGGTGATGCGCTCCTGCATTCCCTCTGCAACGCCATTCTCGGAGCAATGGGAAAAGGGGATATTGGAGAGTGGTTCCCGGATACGGATCCGGAATATAAAGATGTGGATTCATCTCTCCTTGTCCTTCGGGTAGCTAAGACAATCAAAGAAGAAGGTTATAGAATCGGCAATATAGACGCTATGATCATCGCTGAGGCTCCGAAGATCACCCCATATAAGAAAGAAATCAGGGCAAGAATCGCGGAATTGCTCGAAATCGACATCTGCCAGGTGAATATCAAGGCAACCCGCCCCGAGGGGATGGGAGTGCTTGACGGCAAACAGGGTCTTGCAGTGCAAGTGATCGTTCTCCTGGAAAAAGAGGAGTCGAAAAAATTTGGATTCTAAAATGGCAAAGTTGGGAATTCAAACACAAACAGGCCTTATTCTCCGAATGGCGGCGGCGTCTATATCATTCTTTTTTTTCTTTTTCGGATGCACCGGAGACAAGTTCGAAACCACAACAGAGGGTCGCCTGAATGTATTCCTCACAGGATTGAGCCTGGACTACTCGGTGCATATGCGTGAAATCAACTTGCAGGAATTTCTATTCCTGTCTGGGCAAAAAGATCGTCTGGGAAGCGCCTGGGCGGAATTCTCGGAATTCATTTTCAGTAAAGATCAAAGGGACACGGTTTCCGGCTGGCATTCGAACCTGTCGGCCATCAATGACCGTTTTCTTAAAAGACAGATCGAGCTTCTTTCAAAAATATATCTGGCGAATACAATCGAATTTCGAAAACCAATACTCGATCGAAAATACCGTTTATTGGACAAACTCGTCTCCGCGCGATTTCAACATAACGGCAAATCCCTAAATACCTCCGAACTGCTTATATTCGCAGAAAATATCGAAAAGAAAAAAAGAAGAGAGACCGTGACGGCGATTTCGAAAGAATTTGCCCCGATGAAGGACGAACTCATAGATCTCATTCGCGAACGAAATGACGCAGCAAGAAAAGCCGGTTTTGACGATTTTCCCTCGTTAATCATGTTTGCGGAGGAAATCAGCCCCGAAATGCTCGATTCTATTTTGGTCCAGGTCGAGAGCGCCACTGCTCCCATTTACAAGAATTACCTTGCCCAAAGATACGATCCGGAACGGCACGATTATCTGGATTTGCGCGCGTTATTCGACACGGAAAGAAACACTAAAAAGAAGCCGGAATCATTAGAAGATCTGCAAAACGCCGCCGAGAGCGCATTCGCCATAATAGGCGTCGTGCCGTCCGGCAAGATAGAGGCGTCATTATCATCAACGACAGGAAGCTCACACGGATTCACGGTTGCCGTCCCCTCCGATTACAGGATGGCGATAAGCCGATATCCGGCCGGCATTCAATTTAAAAGAGATTTTATTTTTCATTATAGCCTTGGAGAGTACTACACCCACCTCCATGATAAAAAAACCATCCTCACAGGTTTTACCGGAGCGATCGGCGCCTCAAGCAGAATCTATCAAAGTACGACCGGCAGACTCCTCGTTTTGATACTTCAAAAAACACAAGGTCAAAATCAGGGTTATACCTTCCTCTACAATAATGCCTTCGAGATTTTCGACCTGAGAAAAAAATTGATGATGGCGGATTTCGAATGGACTCTCTATGCCGTTCCCGCCCTAAACCCGGATACACTGTTCCGTCAGATGGCTGAAAAATACCTAATGGTAACCCTGCCTGAAGAATACGAATTCGAATGGGTTACCGATTATTTCATTATCAGAGACCCTTTCCATTATGCCATGAATATCGCTGGAGAGGCCGGAGCATACCAGCTGTTCGCCTCGCTCTCACAAACTTTGAAACCCCTGGAACAAGACCCCAAAGCCTACGCAAAGTGGCTGAACGCTTATATCTTTCGATATGGAGAGTTATTTCCCTGGCACAAAAAAATTGCCGATATTACAGGGAACAAACTTGAAACTAACGATATGCTGAATTACCTCACCTCCGGACAATAGTAACCGGTGCGTAATTGATTTAACCTTATCATCTGATAATATCAAGAGCCTCGTTGAAAAAGCAGGAAAAAAATGATCAGGAAAATAGCAATCGCCTCCGGCATAGCAGCTTTAATCATATCGTTAATAGTTTTCATAGCTCCGTTTAAAAAAACCGGAATCCCGAAACCGAAAAATATTATCTTTCTTCTTTTCGACGCGATGAGACCCGACCACCTCGGAACATATGGATACGCCCGGCATACTTCCCCGGCAATGGACGCAATAGCTAAAGACGGTATTCTTTTCGAACGAGCATACAGCCAGGCAAGCTGGACCCTCCCTTCCGTGGCGTCAATTTTCACTTCAACCTATACGGACTTCCACAGCACTGAGAATATGACATCACGGTTGCCAAAAAACCTTGTAACTCTCGCCGAATACGTTCTCAAATCCGGATATCAAACTTGCGGTGCATCCAACAATTTCCTGGTATCCAGGAACAGGCAGATGACTCGCGGCTTCTGGGATTGGATTGACGAAATGCGCGACCCCGCTTTGACCGATTTTCTGCTGTCATATCTGGATCCGCAAAATGTCAATTATTATCGGCTTTGGAAGGACAATTGTTTATCTGATTACAGTTTTACCAGATTAAATCCAAATCTTAAAGCCACGGGCGATTTATACAGCTTCGGTTGTTTCGACCGGAGCGCATATAAAACATCCAGAGCCAGATGGAATGGCAACGATCCCCAGGTCTTGAGCACTAGCTTCAGGAAGCTTCCGCCCGGAGAATATAATTGGGGGGCGGCGCTGAAAACCCTTCGAGGCAGAGGCAGAATTAAGCTGACATTAATCGAACCGACTCCCGCTGGTATAAAAATAATAGACCAGCAAACCATCGAAGCCGCAAAAGAATGGGAATTCAACTCTTTCACCGCCAAAATATTTAACAACACCGAAAAAACACAAATTTATCTGAACATCATTACAGATAACAAGCTGTCACAGGACTTCGAAATTGCTGTGGATGATGTATTTATTTTGCCGGCGAACAAGAGGCCGGAAAACAAACAATATTTTTTCTACTTGCATTATATTAACCCCCATGAACCTCATCACGAACCCAAGGAAATCCTCGGCCGATACGCGCATTTATTTACAGATTTCATGAAACCGTCAAAGCTGATTTCCGAATCGACCGGTGATCCATTCGATCTTTCCAATCCGAAATTCATACTGCATCGGTCACGGATTGATGCCTGGATAAAGCTGAATGACGAGATAAACCTCCAGTTAAATATGTACGACCGGGAAATCAAGTATATGGACGACCAGGTTGCAAGAATAGTAAATTATCTGAAAAAAACCGGTCAGTACGAAGATACGATGTTCATCATCACAGCTGATCACGGGGAGGAATTTTTGGAGCACGGCCACATATCACACTCTCTTTCGCTTTACGACGAGGTCATTCATGTCCCGTTGATTATCAGCTATCCCCGCGCGTTTTCTTCCGGCATACGGATCAAGTCAAATGTCGCCAGCATTGACATCTTTCCGACCCTTGTAGATATGCTTCGTGAAAATACGCCGTATGACGAAGCGATGAAAAAACAGATTACCGGTAAATCCCTGCTTCCATTGATCGAAGACCCTGACAGAACGGACGAAGAGCGAGTTATTTTTAGCGCGGATTACTTTACGACCCAAGTCGCCGCCATCAGCGGAAGATGGAAGCTTATAAACCGTGAAAGCATGTGCGGATCTGCAAACGTTCTCTTCGACACGACTATAGATCCGGAAGAAACAAACAACCTTGCATGGTCAAAAACTCAACAGGCTGCATCAATGGAAGCCTCTATACAAAATTATAAAACAACCGCCTTAAAATTCCGAAATCAGTTGTCAGCTTCCAAAAACCAGGCAGTTCCACCCGAAAAAGACATGAAAGCTATGAAGAGAGGATTGCTCGAACTGGGATATATTAACGCGAAAGATGACGTTTTTGGAATAAGCAAAAAATTCGAAGATACTTTCTGCCACGTTGTCCGCTTCAGGCTCCAGATAAAACTGTTTCTTAAAATACTATTGCCTCAGTAATCCGCTTTTGAATAATCATAGAAAACGACGCTGTTTGCGGAACTGCGCATGAGAGGTTCGACGAAGTACTTCTCAGCAATGTTATCTTATTTTTGTTCATCAAAGCGGATGACGTCCTGGAGTTTTAGATAGGTGGGGCGGTATCCTGAGCGGGGATAATCACAGCGGCCGCAGCCAAAAAGCCAAATACAACAATAAAGTAATATTCTTCTGACAACGGAAAAAAAAGGGACGGCAAACCGATATGGTTTACCGCCCATAAATGTGATTAGGCTTCTAAGTGATGAAGTTTAAAACAGAAACTTATTTTATCCTGCAATTCTTTGCGGCTTCCTCACTATTCGCGTAGCAACATCCACTCTTTTCCTTGCACATTGCAACAGTCAGCTTTTCCACCTGAACGTTACACAGCACCAGCAGAGAATCATATTTTAAAGCCTCTTTCAGGAAGAAGCGGTCAGGTTTTGGCAGGTCGATGCCTAAATCTTGCTCTATGGTTCGAGATAAACCAAACTGTTCCCAATCCACTGAACCGACCGGTCCGGAGGCGGCGTTAAGCACGTCTTGAATCTGTGAAGATCGTTTTTTTCGACTATTCTTTTTTCCGCGCGACGCCAAAGACGGACAACCCGTACGGGGCAGGGATATAATTGACGATGACGTTCTCGATATTGAACAGCCAGGTTAAAAATCCATTTACCGGTACGCTTAAGGGTTTCAGATCCGAGTGCGCTTCCCTGGCCCCGGCGTGCTTTCCTTTTTTCATAATGCGGATCGCCCAAATCAGCGGAAAGAGGCACGAGACCCTGTAGTTTATTTTTTCCACCACGAATCCAGCCGCCTGGAGTTCCTTTCGGAGTCCATTCCTGCGGAATCTGCGGAAGATGCCCACCGCCCTGTCGTGTTCGCTCTGCATCGAATTGAAAGCGGGCAGGTTGAAGATAAAAACCCCGTCCGGCTTGAGAGCCGCGCGGATACCGCCGAGGGCTTTCGAAAAATCTTTCAGTTGCAGATTGCACAGGACATCGAGCGAATATGCTACATCGAACCTGCCCTTCGGATACTTTATCTCCGACACCGACATTTTTTTAACATCTTTGAAACCCCGTTTGTGGCAGAATTTCACCGCATCGTCCGAAAGGTCAAAACCGGTCGTCCAGGGGAAGCACGGCTTCAAGACGGCAAGCATCCCGCCGGTTCCGCATCCGCAATCCAGTATCTTGATATCGGCCGGATTCCGCCCCGAAGTTTCTCTGCGAACAAGCCTTAAAATCATATGATGCAGCGCGCTGTACCACCAGTAGCCGTCCTCGACGCTGAACATCACGTCGTACTCGCCCTTGTTCATAAGGGAATATGGATCTTTTTTTGCGGTTTTCTTTACATCAGGTTTCTCTGCTTTTTTCTGCATCTCCGGATTCATCCTCTCTCAAAGAATTTTTTTATTATTATGCAGGTATATTCGATTTCTTCTTCGGTAATGAACGGGAAGATCGGCAGCGATACGACGGAGCGGCAGTGCCTTTCGGTGAGCGGCAGCGGACTTCGCGGCGCCGAATCCTTATAAGACTCCTGATGATATATAGGCATCGGATAATGGATTGCCGCCGAGATGCCGTTTTCCATGAGGAAACCGATGAAGGATTCCCTTTTCACATCTTCAGGAAGCCGGATGACCATCAGGTGAAACACATTCTTACCGTTGCTTTGCTGAATGTTGACAGGCGTGCCCGCAAGAAGCTTCGCATACAGTCCCGCCGCCTTACGGCGCATCTCGTTCCATTCATCGAGCCGTTTGAGCTTTACGCGAAGGAACGCCGCCTGGATATCGTCAAGGCGGCTGTTTATGCCCCAAGTCGTGTGCCTGTTCCGCTCGGATTGTCCGTAGTTCCGCAAGAGCTTGCAGCGTTCATACAAATCCCGGTCGTCTGTGGTTATCATCCCCCCGTCGCCCAGCGCCCCAAGGTTCTTGCTCGGATAGAAACTGAATGCGGCGATATCTCCAAGAGAGCCCGCCTTCTTTCCACCGAACTCTGCTCCATGTGATTGAGCGCAATCCTCGACAACGAACAGCTTTTTGCTTCTTGCATATTCAATAATGGCATCAATTCTTGCCGGGTTGCCGTATAAGTGAACGGGGATTATGGCTACCGTCCGGGAAGTCATAGCGGATTCCATCTGAGCGGGATCGAGATTCCAGTCCTTCTCCCCGATCTCCGAAAAAACAGGGGCGAATCCAGCGGATCTGATCGCTGTGGCTGTGGGAACTGCCGTGTTTCCGGTCGTGATGACCTCTTTGCCGGATTCAATTCCAAGCGCCAGCAGGGCAATCTGAATCGCCTCGGTGCCGTTCGCCACCCCCACGGCGTATTTTACGCCGATGTATCGGGCAAATTCCTCCTCAAAAGCTTCCACTTCCGGCCCGAGGATATACCACTCGCGCCGCCTCACGCGTCCGAAGGCTTCATCCAATTCGGCGCCAACCGAATTATGTTGGCGGTTTAAATCCTGGAACGGGACTTTCATAATTTCGACGGCGCCATCTCTTTCGGAAGATAATATTTAAGATTCTCTTGATAATAAGCTACGGTTGTCGCAAGGCCCACGCGCAAGTCCACTTTCGGCTCCCAGCCGAGCGCCTCCCTGATCCGGCCGTAATCGGAATATGCGTCGCCGATATCAATACGTTGTCTTTCCTCCGGAAAAGGAATTTCCACGCTCTTTCCGCCGCCTGCGACATCAAGAAGTATTTTCGTAAACTCGTTCAGGGAATACGGCTTGATTCCGCCAAGGTTGAATATGCTCCCCGCTACGCAATCGGACGACGCGGTTAAAAGAAAAGCATCCACCACGTCTTCGATATATGTGAAATCCCTCTTTTGCCCGCCGCCGCCGAACAATTTTATCTCCTCGCCCAATATCGCCTGGCGGATAAACACACCCACGAACCCCTGGAGGTTATGCTTGATCAATTGCCGGGGACCGTAAGTATTGGTGAGACGCAACGAGCAGGTGCGGATGCCGTAAACGTTGTTATAAAGAATATGATACCATTCCCCGGCCATCTTGTTCACACCGTTTATATCCATCGGCCGAAGGAGAGTATTTTCGTCCACAGGCAGCTTGTCCGCTTTGCCGTATATCTGGCGTGTGCTCGCGAAGATAACCTTAGTATCGGGGTTAAATCGGCGGCATGCCTCCATTATGGAGAGTTGCGCCCTGACATTTATTTCGAGGTCCGTAAAAGGATCCCTCATGCTCTCGATATGGCTCACCTGGCCGGCGAGGTTGAAGATGTAATCCATATTGCGGACTATGTATTGCATCGAGCTCATGTCGCGGACATCCGAGATGTTGATCTTCACCTTGTCCTTCACAGGCTCTATATTGAAAAGATTCCCGCCGTAATCGTCTATCATGGAATCGCAGATCACAACATCCGCTCCAAGGGAGACAAGTCTTATCGCCAGGTTGCTGCCGATAAATCCGAGGCCGCCGAGGACGAGACATTTCTTGCCGCGAAAAACCTCCCCGGCATCCGATAATGATCTGCTGCCAGTCATATGTCTTTCTTCGTTCGGTAAGACTTTCTTATATATATCTGAATCCATAGCTGCAGCAGATTCCAGAAAGTTCTGAAGACCCTGCGAAAATTAAAAAACTGTGATTTGCCGTATGAACGAAAAAAGTGGTTCACCGGCGCTTCCGCCGCTCTGCAGCCGGCAAGCTGAAGCTTCTTGATCAGTTCGAGGCAGATCACGCCGCTGTCGAAACTCAGATCAATTTTGTCAACGGCGCTCTTGCGCAGCAGCCTGTAATCGCAATCAATATCCTTGATCTTTATATTGAAAAGGGTCTTCACACCGAAGTTATAAAGTTTCCCTATCGCTTTCCGATACCAAGCGTCATTTCGGCTTATCTTCCAACCGTTCACCCAGTCTATCCCGTCCTTCATTTTCTCATAAAGCAGCCCCATTTCCGTCACGTCGTACTGAAAATCACCGTCGGTGTAAAAGATAAGTTCCTTGGTTGCCGCATCGAAACCGGAGCGCAGAGCCCCTCCGTATCCGCGATTTTTTTTATGATTTATAACCTTTAAAATCTTGTATTTTTTTTGAAGTTCCTCGAGGACAGCAAAACTATGATCCTTGCTTCCGTCATTCACAACTATTATTTCATAATCATCCGTAAACTGCCTGGCAGTTTTATCAGCGAGGACGACCAGCGAAGCGATCGTCCCCGCGTCGTTGTAACACGGAAAAAAAATCGAAAGCCCCTGTCTCTTTGACATATTATTCTTTCAAATAAATTATTAAACCGATAGATTATAGCAAATGAGGTTTCAATTTCAATATTGCGATTCATATCTCAAACGGTTGAAATATAGTTATTATCCTGGCGCTTAAAATCCTGCCATCATTCAAACGATGAAAGTTTCCATCAAGGTTCATTTACATGCGGATTATTCCGTTCGATGCACGGACACAGCTTTTCTTATCGCATCTGCAAAGGCATAAACGTCATCTTCCGTCGTATCATATGAAGTCATCCATCTTACGATTGGAACGGAATCGTCAAAAATATAAAAATAGAATTCTTCCTGCAGCGCTGGGATCATCTCTCTCGGCAACGCCGCAAAAATAGAGTTCGCCTCGATCTTGTTCATAATTTTTACGCTGGGGATAGTGTCCACTTCTTTTGCAAGCATCGCCGCCATTTTGTTCGAATGCTCCGCGTTTCGACGCCACAAGTCATTCGTCAGGAGCGCCTCGAACTGGACTGCAATGAAACGCATCTTCGACGCAAGCTGCATCCCTTGCTTGCGGAAAAACTTGAAATTACCAGCAAGCTTCTTATTAAAGAAAATCACAGCCTCACCGTACATAAGCCCGTTCTTGGTGCCGCCGAAGGACAGAATATCAACGCCTGCATCCGCCGTAGCCTCTTTTAGCGAGATACCGAGTTTTACCGCCGCGTTGCATAAGCGCGCTCCGTCCATATGGAGAACAAGTCCATGCTTGTGGGCGATGTGAGCGATTTCTTTCACCTCGCTCTGAATATATACGGTGCCCCTTTCAGTCGCCTGCGTGATCGAGACAACGCTCTCCTGCGAATGATGCTGATCCCCTTTACCCCTGATCGTCCTGTCGACCTGTTCCGCCGATATCTTCCCGTCTTCGGAGGGGATCGTCAACAGCTTGCAGCCCGTAAATTTTTCCGGCGCCCCACACTCATCGGTGACGATATGCGCCGTGGATGCGCAAACAATCGAGTTGAACGAATCGGAGACGGTTTTAAGCGATATCACGTTCGCGCCGGTTCCTCCAAAGACGAAGAACACTTCAACATCATCGCCGAAATGTTCTTTTATCTTCCTGATGGCGGAGTCGGTGTATGCATCCTCTCCATATCCGACTGCATGGCCGGTATTGGCGCGAAGGATGGCCTCCATGATCTCCGGATGCACACCAGAGTTATTATCGCTCGCAAAAGTTTTTTTGATCTTCATTTCATGGTTTTCCTTAAACGAAGAAATAATCTTTCAGGAAATATTCTAAAACAGATTCGATATTTAATAAAAGAATTCATTGAAAAAATGCATGCGCGAGGTTTCAGAGCCTTTCCATTGACAATCGCCTTCCTTGAAAAAAAGCCGGTTACAGGATATATTTGGAAGACGGCTTGGAGACCTTTGAAAAACCATGGTTTGTTGTCATTCTGAAGAAGGCCCCCGAAGGAAAACTCCTGAAGAATCCGTTGGATTCTTCCTCTGCATCACTTCGAAGCATACGTCAGAATGACAAAGTTGCTGGTTTTTCAAAGCTCTCACTTAACAAATTGATTTGAGAGGATAAGATGGAAACCGACATCAAAAAGAATCCAGGATTGCTGAAGCTAGACCTTTACTGCAAAGGTATGAAGATAGACGAAAGCTGCAAGACCGGCGAGGAAGGAAGAGGAATTTTCCGCACCCGCGCAGGACTCGGCAGCGGGTTGGAATTGATACTTCCGGGTGAACTGTGGACGAACGTTCCGGTTCTCGAACCTTTCGTTGAGAAATCCCCTTATATTTTAAAGCGCGAGGATGGAAAATATATCATTTATAGAAACACAGACGGCGCGGATGAAAAGATCGTGGAGATTAAACTCCCACCACAGCCGAAGTTTTATGAAAAGCTCACATCGAACGGAACCCCGATGAGAAAGATCGGTGTCCTTCAGGGAACGTACCTTGGGATTTATCCGACGGGCGTCTGCGAATACTGGCTGCAGGAGCCGAAACAGCAATGCAGGTTCTGCTCCGTCGGACTTAACCTCGGCGTCCAGGAAGAGGTGGAGAAACGCGTCCAGGATGTTGTTGAAACGGTCATCGAAGCCCGCAGAGAGATGGGCATCACTTATGTCCATTTCAACACCGGCTTCTATGAAGGTGATTCCTTTATGGATCAGCTCGAGCCTTATATAATAGCAGTAAAAAAGGAGACCGGCCTGCTCATCGGCGTGCAAACCCCTCCGCATCACAACCTCAGCTGGTATCATAGATTGAAAGATATCGGCGTTAACCAGGTCTCGTTCTGCTTCGAACTCTGGGACAAGAAATCCTTCGAAGACTGCTGCCCCGGCAAGAACAAACATTTCGGGCTCGACAGGTATCTGGATGCCGTGGAGTACTGCGCTAAGCTCTTCCCAACGACGAACGGCGAGATCATCGCCGGTTTGGAACCACCTGAAAGCAGCATCGAAGCGATAGACTGGATGACCGGCATCGGCGCAATCCCGACCGTTTGTATCTTCCGTCCGCTCGTGGGAACGGAATGGCAGGATGTGCCGTCCCCGAAAACGGAGGATATGATTCCAATTTTCGCAAGAATGTACGACGCGTGTATCGAAAAGGGCCTGCCGATGGGAATCGCCCCGAACATCGAGGTCAGCATCGTGATGAATCCCGAACAGGGACGCTACCTCTCGGAAACTCCGAACGCTTATGCTTTTAAAAGGCTCAAAATCAAGCTGATGGGAATACTGTTCCGTGCATGGTTTAAAAGATATGTCGCCAGGTTCGACCGAAAGAATAAAGACCGGGTTATCGGAATCAAGGAAGAAAAGGCGGCATAAAAACCGCTTTGCACAGAGCTAAAATTCATGAGGGATGAGCATCAGCTCATCCCTCAAATATTTTATCAAGAATCAAGCTTTTCAGTTCGCGCCGAGTTCGCTTAACGCGCGGCGCACTTTCGGCTGATCGGGGTTTAACGCAATCGAACGCTTCAGGATGGCAATCGCGTCATTGTTCCTTCCCATCCCGGCATATATTGCGCCAAGGCGGGTCATCACCTCCCAATCATCTTTTTTCAAGCTTATGACCTTTTCATATTCACTCCCGGCATTAGCCAAATCGCCGATCTTAATAAAATGCGATCCGTAGAAACGATGGAGCATATAATTCTGCGGATCCTCGTTCACGCCCGCAATTATGGATTGGAGCGCCAAATCAGGCTTGTTCATATAATTATAGATTAGAACCAATCCCAGATAGGCTCCAGCGCGAACCTCGGGGTCTTTGCTCAGCTTTATCGCTTCCTTGAATGCCTTCTCCGCGTTCTGGTAGGCGCCGGTATGCATATAAATATTGCCGAGAGTCGTCCATATTTTATGATGCTTCGGATTCATAGAAAGAGCGGTCTGAAAGACATTCGCCGCCTCCAGGTACTTTTTCTGCTCCATATATAATACACCGAGGTTAAGATAGTAATTAAGCGTCTTTTCCTTGAGCTGTTGAGGCTTGATCTTGAAGGATTTGTTCCAATATTGCGATGCCTTCATCTCGTCTCCGAGGTTGAAATACGCGAGGGCGATCTGGTTGAGGATATCAACTTCGTCCGGTTTTTTGCTTAAAACTTTTTCAAAATGTCTGACTGCGTTTCTATACTGCCCGGCGGCAAGGTAAATCTTCCCGGTCGCCGCGTTCAGATCATAGGATTCCGGATATTTTTTCAACGCTTCTTTTAGCAACCCCAGCGCCCTCTCCGACTTTCCCATTTCGAAGAGAACCCTTGCTGCGCCATTCACTGCGGTAACTGAATCCTCTTCAGTCGAAGCACTACCGAGCATATTGGTGAAGGTTTCGACTTCCTTTTTTTTGTCGCCTTTTTCCCTGTAAATCCGGGCGAGGTTGGCCCAGGCGACGGATAGCTTCGGTTCCCGCTTTGTCACTTCAAGGAGGATTTTCTCCGCCTGGTCATACTGCCTTCGCTCGATCAGCACACCAGCTTTGTTTATATCGGAAAGGAGGCTTTCACCCTCAGAGGAAACTTTTCCCGTATCCGGGCTGATATAACCGAGCCTTGCGAGCTTCTTCATCATTTCTTTTTCATAAATACCTTTGGCGACTTCCTCCATTGCCCCGTGTGTGGGAATCAGCGCCGTATAGTCCTGCACCCGCTCCGGTTCGGCAAGACCCTCCGCGAACGCATCCTTCAGAACCTTCCCATCCATATTCATATCGGCGGGCAAGCCAAGCATCGCAAGAACGGTCGGGAGAATGTCATAAACCGACGCTCGTTGAATCAGGTATCCCTTTTTAAACGATTTCCCGAACATAATTATTGTGCCGTCTATATCATGCCACTGCACGGCCGTCGCCGCCTTGATATCCGCTGATCCGTAAGGCCGGTCCTCGCCGGACTTGAACCCGTGGTCCGATACGATCAACAGGTCTGTGCCGTCATCCACAAGGGCGATGTAGTCCTTCAGCTTCGAATCTATATACTTATAGTATTCCGACACGGCGTCTTTATATTCCGCAAAGTCCGGGTCGCTGACGTTCGTCCGCTTCGGCGGATAAAATTCCATAAACAGGTGGCCGATGACATCCGTCCCCTCGAAATACGGGGAGAACAGCGCCGGCTTGTATTTCTTATAAAGGTCGAGCCCTGCCTTGTGATATGTGTCGGTGCTCGCGATCAGGTTTCGGAGCATCAGAAGCTTGTCGCCGGATTCCTCCGTACTTTGGCTCTTCACCTCATCCCAGCGGTTCCGGCTGACATGAGCAAACCTGGATATCTGTTCATAATCAATCCGTTCCGCAGCGGCTATCAATCTCGTCAATCCTTCGTATTCATTGGGTGGATAGACCTTTCCTTGGGGTTTCTTCATCTCTTCGGGGTCTATCGGCAGGTTGAACAGCTGGTAGGAGAGGCGCTCGCTGACGATGAAGCCGTTAACCTTCTCCGCCGGCCATGTCGCCCACCATGCGACAAAACCTACCGGGATATTCATTTCAGAAAGTATGTTCCATACGGCCGGGACTTTGCGCATATTGCTGGTGATCGGGACGAGGTTGCCGTTCTTATCCCGCTGGATGAAATCGAGAATGCCGTGCTTGTCGGCGGAGACGCCGGTCGCCATAGTCGTCCAGATCAGAGGAGAGAGCATCGGCTTGATGGACTTCAAAACGCCGCTCGTCCCGTTGCTTATGAGATAGGCGAAGTTCGGGAGCTCTCCCGCATTCAGCAGCGGGCGCATTATGCGCAGGTCGAGGGCGTCCATTCCGATCAGGATGACCCTGCGCTTCTTCTCCTCCCACTTGAGGCGAAGTTTAGCGAGCTCGTTTTTCCTCACGTCCCCATAATCAACGCTGATATCGGCTATAGTAAAAGAGAGAAGGTTTATGCCCGCGGCTTTCAGCAAAGGCTCAGCCGCCTTCCGCAGCTCCTTTTGATATTTTGCCGTATGCGCGGATAAGATTTCCTTTTCAAGGGCGAAGAACCGCTGCATCTCGCCTTCAAATGTTTTCAGGATGAATTGCGGCGGATTGCCTCCGGTTTCGGCAAGCAGGTGAAGATTACTCTTGTCAATTTGATAGGAGACCTTGAATCTCATCAGCCTGCCGGACCCGATCCTGTCCAACACACGGAAATCGTCTGAGGAAGCGAGATCGGCCGGGGATGTGGAATATCGTTCGATGGAATACAAGAACGGAACAATGAAATGCATCCCGGGCGCGAAGACTTTTATTTCTTTGAATAACGCCCTTGGGACGGCGATCTTTACATACCCGTCCGGCACCCGGACAAGACTGAAAAATAAAAAAGCGATTAAAAAAAGAATAATTATTATGAGCGTCAGCTTTCTCTTCATCTATACCTTTCCTTTCATATGTAATATTCCGGATAATTATATCCTATTATCTGATGCGTTCAATTGAGATCAATTCCGAATCAACGCCGCAGGAAATATAAAGTAATTTATTCTATAAGGAAGATACCCGATCGCAGCCCTTCGAAGTATCCCCGAGTATGACGGGTATTTTTCTGCTGTCGCAAAACAATGATTGTCATGCCACGAGAAACTTCTTAGGGATGCAATGGAGAAAAAGTGTCATTCTCCGGGATACTTCGAAGGGAAACGACGGGGAATCTTCATTATAGTTTATTATATGATGTCAATAGGATATAATATTACTTATTTCAACTATGAATAAGAAGACGTATTTCATCTACATTCTGACGAATGCAAATAAGAGTGTGTTATATATAGGGGTTACTAGCAATCTGCCGAAAAGAATATATGAACACAAACGCGGGATAGATGAGAAATCATTTACGAGAAAATACAATCTAAACAAGCTCGTTTATTATGAAGTATTCGAAAACCCCAGGCAGGCGATAGCCAGAGAAAAACAACTTAAAAAGTGGAAGCGGGAGTGGAAGGAAATATTAATTGAGAAGACAAATAAATATTGGAGCGATTTGTCGGAAGAATGGGAATGACCTATAATGAAGATACCCGGTCGCAGCTCTTCGAAGTATCCCCGGGTATGACAGTCTTTCTTTGCGGTCGCCGCCCGTCGAAGTGTCCCGGAGAATGACTTTTTTATAATTGCGACACAGCCTGGATCCCCGCGTCAAGCGCGAAGCGGACAAGTCCAGAATGAAATCCGAAGGATTCTATAAATCCGAAGGATTCTATAAATCCGAAGGATTCTGTAAATTCGAAGGATTCTGTACAAGGCCGCAGCGATTGGTTTTTCAAAGCCCTTCCTGATCAAATTCAGCACAAAAAAAATGCCGGACCCGAAGGTCCGGCAGTGATTGGAAAACAGTATCGTTTATAGTTCGATACGGAATCCGAGTTGGTAGTTACGTGCATTCAACCATGTATTAGGCTTGCCATATACAGAGCTGGCAAGGCTGCCCTGCACAACGGTTTCAGACTGGTTGTCTAATGCGTTGAATATGTTCGCATAGATACCAATCTGGATGGAGTCATCCCATAGCGGCACATCGAACGGGAGCTCGATTGCCTGCTCGATACCGAACTGCACGTTCATCGTGAAGCGGCTCGGATTTCTTACCATATCGGCGCGGCCGTTGGGATAAGTAACCAGGTTATTATAACCGCCATAGTTGATGAGTCTGGTTGAGGATTGAGCGGTTCCCTGAACCCAGTCGGCAGTAACGCCGATATACCAGTTGTTCGGGAAGAAGTAAGTGGCCTGAGCTTTGGCGAACCAGTTGAAGCCGCCGACGTCGCCCCAGTATTGTTCAATATTGGCGTCGTTCTGATACGGGTTAACATAGTAGCTGGTTGTGAGCAAGTTTTCGCCAAAACCCTCGAGGTGCTGGTATGTCAAGCTGGCGTTCAAGAACAGGTTGTCCTCGGTCGGACGTTTGCGCAGTTCAAGGATGCCGCCCATATAGGTTCTGGAGGAATTGCCGTGGGCTGGCGTATTGATGTTCTGCCAGTAGCCGTATTTATCACCGTCGAGATCCGTGTCGCTTACCGAGTCTTTATAGTCTTTGAACATACCGGTAACGCTGACAGCGAGGGTATCGCTGAACATATAGTCGAAGCCGATGGTTGCCTCATCCATGAATGCCGGAGTCATATTCGGATCCAATGTATTTAAAATAGTGGAGCTGCCGTTGTACCATGTATCAACCAATGTCCAGCCGTTGTGGCCGTCAACGCCGTCTGTAGGCTCATACCCTCTTACGGTTTCAGGAGACGCAAAGTAGGTGAAATCGTCAATTAGATATGTGCTGTAGACATCATAGTAACGTCCGACTGATCCTCTAAGCAGTATTGTGCCCATATCATAGGCAAAGCCCAAACGCGGGGCGAGAGCTGCGAACATGCCGTCCTTAAGAATTGTTTTACCATAATTGTCTTGAAGATCGGCGATATCCGTGCGGACACCTGCGTTGATCGTCAACGCATCGCTGAGCTGCATCGAATCCTGCAAATAGGCTGTCATGGTTATGTTATGAACTTCTTTCGAAGGCAGACGATTTTCCCATGTATATCTATACGTCCACAGAACGTTATCGAAACCTACGCCGGAGACCGCGGAGGTATTGATATATTCATTGGTCGGATAGTAGGTCGCCGCGACGTTCGTCCAGTTGTCGAAGTATTCGACGCCGAACTTGATGTCATGTTCGCCCATCGTATCGGACTGGAGAAGGTAGTTCAGAGCGCCCTTGATGGTGTCATGGTTTCTCTGTGAGTTGTAATCGAGCTGATAAACGCCCCAGAACCAACCATCTGCTGAAGCGAAGAACGGGCCTGTTGTTCCGCCCGGCACGAATCTGCCGGCTGGGTCAGTGCCCTGGTTGCCGAGGATCAGCGGGTTCCTGCCGCTCGTCCACATACCTTCGATGAAGAGATCCTGGCTGGCGACGTATGTCAAGCTAGCCATGTAGCCTTTTCCGCCCTGGCTCTGATATACGTCAGCTGAAGGCTGGCAGTAATAACCAAGATAATCGGTTCTGTTCGAGTTGATGTTGTTGATCATGATGGGGTCTTCTCTGAAGAAGCCGGCAATCTTGATGTCTTCGCCGAGCTGAAGGGTGCCTTTGATGTTCATAAAATGACCATCATAGGTTCTGATCGCGGGAGTGCCAACCGTCGGAGTCATAGGATTAAGAAACCGGTTGTAAACGGTTTCGCTGGCTGACGGATAGTATCCGAAATACCACCATAACATATCGGGATAGAGCGGGCCGCCGATGGAATAGTACCTGGCGTCGTTGTCTATACCTTTTCTTACGTCATCAGCGGTCGTGAGGGGGTTCGACTCTGAAAAATCGTTCCAGTTCACGCGGCTCAGTTCGAGACGTCCGAGAGCGGTTACTTCGTTGGAGCCGCTCTTGGTGACCATGTTCAGGATCATGCCTGTGGCATGGCCGTATTCAGCTGTCGCGCCGGCATTGATAACTGTAAGATCAGCTACAGAGTCAATGTTGAACTGGCCTGACCATGTATGGGTCTTCGGGTCCATATGGGAAACGCCGTCGAGCATATACATGTTAGCGTATGAACCGCCGCCGCCCGCTGAAGGGTTGTTCTGGGATATAACGGCCGCCGAAAAACCGGCGATACCGGTATAGTGGCGGGAGTTCGGCATGTGGTTGATGTAGTTGTTGAAATCGAATTCATGGGAAACGGTGTTCGACGTCGTGTCGACGATCGGGCCTGTACCCACGACTTCAATAACCTCTTTAGCCTGTCCGAGTTTCATCGCAACATCGGCCCTGGAGGTTTTCGTAATACGGATTGAGATGCCGCTCTGGCGGTATGCCTGGAAGCCGTCCATAGCAACATCAATCACGTAATCGCCAGGAGGCAGATTGCGGAAGGTTGCCTTGCCGTTGGCGCCGGCTGTCTGCATTCTCGTTCCCATCAACACGTTTGACGAAAGGGTTATGGATGCCCCGGGCAGAACCTGGCCCTCTTCGCTCATAATAGTAACAATCAGGTTACCTGACTGCTGGAGCGCGAGGGCGAAGACTGCCAGCAAAGCAACCATCGCCAGGGAAATGAGTAATTTCTTCATTTAATTAACTTCCTTCTTTGAGAGTAAAGTTGAACTACTGACGGCATTCGCGCCGACCCCCGGCGGAATGCCCAAGAAATTCTTTCGACAGCATCACCTCCCTTCAAAACATGGAATTGAACAAATAAGCCGTTTTAAAGCGATTCATTAAAATTACAAAGAACGATTCAAAAAACGGAATCAAACATACAACCAGACAATGATCACCATTTAATGGCAACCAATACTATGATTTAATATGAAATATATGTAATAGAATCAGGTAGATATGATATATATCAAAGGTATGTCTCTATTAAAAAAGCCTATAATCCCCATACTATGCAAATTGTATATAAGCAAAAGCCATACCATATATCAAGAAAGAGAATAGCCTTTATTATCAACGAGATAGAAAAAAAGAACTGAACCCTTTATGATAAAAATCCAAAATAATGGATTATATTCAAAATATGGGACTGGCGATGGTTTCCCTGCAACAATATCAAGAAGGGCCAGCGGGGCAATCCCGATAATCAATCGCCGCGCGCGATCTCTCAGGCTGTGTCGAAAATTAAATATCAAGATATTTGTGATTTTTGAATTTTCATAATTGCTTGATTCTAAAATGAAGATTTACAGAAATGCTTCGCGTTTTATAGAATCCTTCGGATTTGCAGGATTCTACGAATTCCTGTAGCTTTCCCTATGTTACATTGGAATCAGAACAGCTGCCCATGCCAGGTGGCGAAGTGAAAGACGCCTTCTGGAATGCCGAATACGCTTTTATCCGGCGCGTCCATCCCCCTCAACAGCTTCCACTCGCCTTTGAGGTTCAGCATCTCGGCGGAGAATGAAAAGTTCAAGAGTATCATTCCAGCATTGACGCAATCGGCATCAGCCGGCCGCTTTTTCCCGTTTTCGATCATCAAATGTATATGCTCTTCATCCATAATAAATTTCAGGCCGCCGTATCCGGTCACACGCGGAGCGTAACGGGCGTATCTCATCACCGAATCGAGCTTCGGGTTGTCCTCGAAAAACAGATCGGGGTGGTTTCCCCATATTTTAAAATACAGCAAATCTTTTACTTCAGGCAGCGAGGTCGCAGCGTAATCCGGGGAAAATGGCGCTTCGGCGGGAATCGGCTTTGCTGGCGAGAACGGAATGACCGCCGTCCTGCCGTCAAAATGGAAAACATAGGAAAGCCTCGAGTACGCGAGGTATAGCAATACCTGCTGAACGGTGAAGCCGAGCTCGAAAAGCGCCGCGGGCTCGCCGCTTCGGGATACGACGGATATGTGCGCATCAGCCTTTACCGGCCGTGATGTCTTGCCGCTAATCTCGATCCCCGCTTTCAAATCCGGGTCGAATAATCGGATATCACCATCGAGATGGTCCTTAATTTTTAATAATATGCCTTCATCCACCGGGCGGTCTTTTATCCTGGTTGATGGGTTTACCTTCAACATCATCGCGCAAGGCCGGAACGGCATCTGCCCTGAATTTCCGAAATCTTCTATCTCATTGCCCTTTCTACTTGTCAACCGTTATCCTCACCATCTCGGCCTTCTGCGGCCTTGAACGAAGCACCTTGAAAGTCAGGTTTTTATACCTGCACTCGTCATCCTTGCGCGGTATCCTTCCGAGAAGATGATTCAGAAGTCCTCCCGCCGTCTCGAACGGGAGATTTCCGAAGTTTACGCCTATCTTTCCCTCCAGTTCATCCAGTCTGAACATCGCGTCAACGATAAATACGTTCGCCGAAACAGCGTGGAAATATCCCTGGTCGTCCGTTTCGTATCTGTCCGAGAGCTTTCCAGTTATCTCTGCGACTATATCCTTGAGGGTTACGATACCCGCAGTTCCGCCATACTCGTCAATTACGGAAGCCATCTCCTTGTATTCCTTGCGCATAAGAATCAGCGCCCTTCCGAGATCGAGGTTTTCAGGAACGCAAATTGTTTTTTCCGCCATCCTGCCTGCCGTTTTATTCCTGTTTTTAGCATCCAGCAGCTGAAGGTCGTTGATGACTCCGATCACCTCGTCCTTTTCCGTATCATACACTGGAATCCTGCTTAACCGCGAGCGAATGAATGTGTCAACTATTTTCAGATAGCGGTCGTCGGGGCCGCAGCGGCTCACGTTTATCATCGGAATGGCGATATCGCCTACGGTTTTTTCCATATAGGACGACAGATTGTTGAGCATCCTGTGAATCGCGTCCTCCTTGGGGGCAAGGCGATGAGTCTCGAGGAGTATCCTGAATTCATCCCTCGTGAGTTGGGGAGCGGAGGGTTGGTTTTTGCCGAGTGCAATCCTTCGTATCCACCCGCTCGTTATCCTTAGAATGATGGTAAAAGGAGCTAATGTTACAGAGATGATTTTTAAAGGCTTGACGATTTTATAAGCAAGCAGATCGGAGTACCTTCTGAAATATGCCTTGGGTAATATCTCTCCGAAGAACAATGTGAGGGGTATCATAAATACCAGCGAAACCCAGGACAAGTTCACTCCTGCCAGTCGGGCAAACAGTTCGTTCGCAGCAAAATTGGAGCATACAAGGGAGATATTGGTCCCCAGCAGAGTAGTGCCGATGATCATCTCAGGCCTGTCCAGCATTTCCAGCATCACCCGCGCGCTTTTGGAACCCTCTCTTGCCCGATGATATAGAAATGCACGGTTGGCAGACACAATGGCTATCTCGCTTCCAGAGAAGAATCCCTCGAGCGCAAGGAAAAAAAAGACCGCGAGAACAAGCCCTATCATTTTATTCCCGGCCTGCCTTTCCTTTTTTCCGGCTGGGAACCTACCAGCAGGGATATTTTTACCTTGCCAATGCGCTGCCTGTGGACGGAGATGATTTCATACTTGAATGTGCCATCGGACGCGGTTTCTCCTTTAGCAGGTATGCTGCCAAAGAGATGTGAAAGGTATCCGTGGAGCGCGGAGAACTGAACGCCTGGCGGAAAACCTATCTCACGTTGAAGGTCTCTCGTCAACGCACCGGCGCTGACGACCCATGACCCATCCTCGAACCGGCGAATGACATCTTTTTCCTGTTTCTTGTCGTCCTTTATATCGCCCACAATTTCTTCGATGATATCCTCCAGTGTCACAAGTCCCAGTGTGCCTCCGTATTCGTCGAAGATGACTGCCATCGTCTCCCTTCGCCTCTGCATTTCGACAAGCAACGTCCTAAGGCTTATTTGGTCCGGCACATGGATCACCTCGTGAACCAGATTTCGGATTGGATTCTCCGCATCGGAGCTGGGTTTTACGAATTGCACCAGATCCTTGAGAACGACCTTTCCGATGATATTGTCAATATCTCCGTCATACACAAGAATCCGGGAATGATGCCTTTCGCGGATAAGATCAAGGACATCGTCAACACCCGAATCCCTGCTCACGGCGGCAAGCAGATGACGGGGAGTAATCACATCCCGGACGGTCAGCCCATCGAGGGAAGAAATGCTTTTCAAGATCATCCCTTCCTCAAGGTTAATGGCTCCCTCCGCTTCTCCGAGAGCGATATACCTCTCCAACTCGACCCTGAATCCCTTTTGCTCTTCCGAATCGAAATCCGTGAACCCCCTTGCAAATATGATGCGCCTCGTAATTTTTTCAAGCGGGGTTGAGATAAAATTGGTCATTTTCGACCAGCCGATGAGAATGAACCCGACAATGCCGATAAATTTCATCGGCTGGCGCAGGGCGATTCCCTTCGGAGTGATTTCGCCGAAGATCATCAAAATACCGGCGGAAATCAACGCGGCGTACAATGTTATCGCAGGGTTGTGGCTAATGTTTACACTTCTATTCAGGACAGCACCCAGCTGGGATATGACCGAGTTCACCGTTTCGTTGCCGAGAAGTATTATTATCAGAAGCCTCTCGGGCTTCTCCAGGAGCCTCGATGCAACCGAGGCCGCTTTCGAGCCCTCCTGTTCAAGTCTCTTCAAGCGCCAGGGTGAAATGGAAAAATAGGCTGCCTCGGAGCCGGAAAAAGCAGCGGACAGTGATAGAAGAAAAATAAGAAACAGGATTATGAAAAATAAGCTCATCGCGTTTTACTTATCAGATTGGATTAGACGGTTTCATTAACTCTGCTCTCCGAGACATTTTCATTTTATAGCAAACGATGCCTATAAGATAGATCATAGCTATGTTAATCGAATTGAAGATTTTATATAAGATAAGCTTGGAGGTTGAGCCTTTATATTTTATTCAGATTCAATAGCAACAGGCCGCCTGAATCGCCGGAGATAACTATTGATATATTTTAATTGCATCCTTTAAAATTCGTTTTTCTTTGGAGTTCATAGGCTCGACTACGCCTCCAAGATGAACCGCAAGAAATTTTTCGACGGCGGCGGTGAAGGCATGAAGGTTCTCGCGCCTCTCGGGATATCCGTGGCTTTCATCGCTGAATTCAATATAAGTGACGGGAATTCTCCTCGATTTCAAAGCCTTTGCAAATTTATTGATCTCTTCCGCTTTTATAAAGATGTCATTTTTCCCCTGCACAATAAAGCATGGGATTTTAAATGCGTTGATGTTGAAAAAAGGCGAGATTTTCTTGAGAAAATCAGCATCTTTCTCATAGTCTCCAACATGCATCTTTAAATCGTAGATGAAAGAGGTTTCGTAGGGGGGGGGGGACTTGACGAAGCTGAGCAGGTTTACCGGGCCGGAATAGCTCACGCACGCCTTAAAATCCGTTTCTGAAAATGCCGTGGCGGCAAGAGCTACATAACCTCCCATCGAGTGCCCGAATATCCCGATTTTTTCCGGATCCGCCAACTTTTCCCTGACGGTCCAACCAATCGCATCTTCGATATCCTGAATTATTTTTCCACCCCATTCACGGTTTCCGGCATTTGTAAACTTCTTTCCGAAACCCTGCAGCCCTCGGTGATTGACAATAAGAACCGCATATCCTCTGTTTGCAAGCCAAAAAGGAATAGTATTGAAACTGGAAAAATATCTCTGCCTGTATGAAGCAGGAAGATATATAAGCAAAGGTGCCTTTCCCATCTCGGCATTATCAGGCCTAACCAGATAACAAACCATTTTCAAACCATCCCGCGCGGGGATAATCATAGGCTCTAGTTTGGGTAGATCATATTTCTCAAGTTTGGAGCGGTGGGAAAAGAGGAAAGAAGCCTTCATTTCTGTATGGCTATATGCGTAGTAATAAATCGGTTTCCCTGGCGAATGATAATATATAAGCCAATTTACAGTCTTGTTATCCGTGCCTTCAATATAAAAACATCCCACTCCCAGGCTCGCTAAATAATTGAAATCGTTTTCATATTTTTTATCCAGAACATGCCAACGGCCTTCTTCATAAAACTCATTAGCGGCAATTGGATACCCGGTGCTATTATTCACGAACACTTTGTCAATATCGGCTTTCTTCGGTTCGAGTAGGACGGTTTCCTCCAGGGTTTTCACATTCTTCTTTACCAGCCTCATCAAATCGGAATTGATGTTATGAAGTATAATCCAGTATTTACCGTCTGCCGTCAGGTTAAGACTTTGTACACTTTCATCAGTATCCCAGGAAAGAAACTCCTTCCAGATGGCGTCCGGGTTATCCCTGAACATCAGCGTTCCGCCGCCGTTCGGCAAAACGGTTACCGCCCCAAGAATTTCCAGCTTATTGTTGGCGACCCAGTAAACCACATTTCCAGGATTTTTCTGAATGAGCTCGATATTACCGTTTACTATATTCAGTTTGTAAACATCCTGGACGATTTTGTTCTCCTTGTTCATAACAATGAGAATTTCATTCGGCATCTCCGCTGAATCAGCGATAAACCCAACTGAAACATCTGAAAATGGGGTCAGGTCCGTGGTTTTTCTCTTCTCGATGTCCGTGGCAAAAAGATGCCAGTTCTGATCACCGTTTTTATCCTGGACGAACAGGATATATTTGCTGTTCCTTGCCCAGGAGTGCATATTAATGCCTCTTTTAGTGTCGTTTGTCAGAGGCCTGTCATCATTCATGCCGATAGTCCGAACCCATACGTTCATCACCTGATCTATCGGAGCCAGATACGAGATATATTTGCCATCGGGGGAGATTAACGGATATATCTTATCCGGCGCTTCAAAAATAATAGCCCTGGGAATCAAGTCCTTCCCCTCCGAAAAAACAGAAATGAATAACAACAGGACAGCTGTCATCAGCAGCTCTGATCCGAATCTATAATGTTGTTTTCCTCTCATAAAGGCGTAGCTCTCTCTCTTTTATAATAACGATTATTTTATAGAAATTGTTCTTAAATCAATGCCCTTAAAGTTTCCCGGCTCATATAGTGAGTATGACTACAAAATATTTATATTAATAATATATTAACAAAACATAGCATCAGCCGAACAGTTTAGCAATATCAATCCTTTTGTTATCGGGCGACGGTTATCAAAACGATATGACTGATGACAGGACAAGTTAGACCTATCCCGCACGTAATCTTTCCATCCTTCCTCATATATAATGTAATTCCTTCCGGAGTGGTTCGACAGCTAAAAGTCATATACCCCGTCTTCGTTAACAATTGGTTGGATGATTTTGATCTTACGGCACAAAATATCCAATCTTCCGTTCTGATAAAAACCGGAATTAATATGTTAAAAAATTATTTCATATAATCCAGCATAAACGATAGTGTATCGAAAGTGACTGTCTCGCTGATGTTTTCAATGACGTTCGTGTATGCAGAATTATGGCTCATAATGCCACCCTTAATCATAAAGACTTTATATTCCCGTTCCTGAGCTCCGTGATATGTCGCTAAAACGCAACCCACTGAACTCAGTCCGCACAGAAAGAGCGTGTTGCAGCCTTTCTCCTTGAGAATCTTGTCAAGGTCCGTCTTTACGAAAGCGCTGGGGAAATTCTTAACTATCTTGGGATCACTTTCGTTGACAATCACCGATTTGGGAAATTCGAAAGGCTCAGTCCCCGGTTTAGGTCCGTAATTAAGATCAGTATGATAAACTCTTATCACGGGCAGATTGTGCTGGCGAAATAACCAGATCGCCCCGTTGATGATCTCCATTCCCATCTTCTTGTCGTCTTCCGACATATATGGAAGATATAAGTTCTGAATGTCTATAACCAACAACGCGGGTTTGATCTGCTCTTTAGCCGGAGGATTCGCTTCGTTATCCTGCGCAAACAAACCAACCAAGGTCAAAAGCAAAAATCCCAAAGTTATTTTCGATATGGAAGAAAACTTCATTTTCATTACCTCCAATTATATTATAAACAACCAATGTTCTGAACCGAGAAATTTGCTTTGCCGAAGACAGGCAACATAATCCCCACAGTTATAAACGAATTCCCGGCAAAAATGTTCAAGACTTCATGTTTTTGGAGCGCCTTTTTCCAAAGAAAAACCGCAGGTTGTTTCCAACCTGCGGCATTTAATCGAGAAGTATTCCCTTTAACCCAATTTTTCTCGAAAAGAGGATGTACACTCTTTTCGAAAATCAATTCAACTGCAAGGAACTATTAGCAAAATCTCGATATCACTTGGCTGGCGGAACATCAATCCCGATGGTTCTGGAATTATTGGTTTCATTAGGTTCTGCGATCTCGAATGCGGAATCAGCGAGGCACTTAATAGTGTGGGAACCTGCTCTTGCCGTCCACGGAGTGCCAAGCCAGCCGTTTTCGAGTTCATGCTGAACTGTGGAGCCCTGCGGCAGCCCTATAGCGACATCGTCAACGAACGGGGCCACCCGGAAATCCGCCGCAGGCGCTGAACCGGTTCTTTTCCAGTAGCAGTAAACGCGCGAGGCTTTTCCATCCGCAAGCTTCCCGCCGTCTTCAGCCTTGACCTCGATTTTCTCGATCAATACGTCTGTTTTTTTCCGAAATGCTGAGGCGTGGCTGAGATCAACAGTATCATTAACCGTAAAATGAGGGAGATTATACAATTGAATCCACTTGTTATTCTTTTCATTCGATTCATTAACTACGTTCTCATAATCCACTTCACAGTAAATTTGATGATTTCCGGCGACAGCCGTCCAGGGACCGGCAAGCCAACTGTCTGTCATAGTATGATCAACCGTACCTGCACCTATGGATGTTCCATCCATTTTGACATTAACCCTAAAAGTTGTCGTAGGTTGGGCTCCAGTACGTTTCCAATAACAATATACTCTCGATGCTTTACCCGGCGTTACAACTGTGCCGTCTTCCGCTTTGACCTCGATCTTTTCGATGGTTATATCCGTGACCGGACTTATCGAGTCCGGCACATTTAAGCGTAAATAGGCTACGTTGTTGGATTCGTTTGATTCATTAATAACCTTCTGGGTATCCAGGATGCATGTAGCTGTGTGCATACCTGCCACGGCAACCCACGGAGTGGCAAAACTTGTCGTTTCCGGTGTCGCTGTGCTGCCTTGCGGTAATCCCAGTGGCGTACCATCCATACGGATGCCTATACGAAATTCCTCAGTGAATGGGCCGCCGTTGTTCTTCAAATTGCAAGCGATCATCGTCGCTTTCCCGGCAACCAATGCGCTCCCGTCGTTTACAGCAATGTTCATGCTAAGAGTAACCAGGTCCGGTAATTTTTTCGTTGTGGTCGAGGTGGCCAAATTCCTGTTTGGCTGAACCACTGCCGACACGGCTATGGAAAATATTACCGACATCATAACAGCAAATAAAAAGATCTTCTTTTTCATTTCAATCCTCCCTTAATCAGTAGAAATGATACATCAAAAAGGATATAAAAAATGTAATGTGGATTACACTATGAAGATTAAATGTTTTCTGATAACAGACGACATGATATTTATGAGGACTTGCAATTGTGAAAAGTGAATTTCAAAAATCGTTATTTCTCGATCTGCAGGAACTCTATCGGCGCACCGTTCTCAATAATAAACGCAACGAGCGTTCCCTCAGACGGGGAATTGGGCTGTATAAGAATTTCTTTACCCTTTATCGCTTCGCTGACGGAATCCACCTCGAAGGCGATATGAGGAACGGTTTTTACAAGCTCCGGCAAGGGCGAATCCGGCTCGTATCTCATCCATTCCACGCCGTATAAACTCGTTTCATAACCTGATACAAAGACTTTATATTCCGGCAAATACGTTTCATTTTCACGATGTATATCTGTGGGTATTCCGATATGATGATATTTCATTTTTAAACTCCATTGCGATTATAGAGAAAAAAGATGATAACTCATCAAGGCTTGAAAGAAAATCTCGCACGTAAACATTATTGAATTAATCAACCGCTGGATTTCGGAGCTGGCATTATATTGTATGGTGGCAGAGGCAGGATTTGAACCTGTGCCCTTTGGGTTATGAGCCCAACGAGCTACCAGGATGCTCGTGAACACCCTAATTATTTTGAAAAATGATATAGAATAAATGGCCGTGAAATGTGATATTTCTTGCTAAATACCCGCTTTCACTTAATTGCATTTCTATCAATTGACTGAATTACTGAAAACTATTATAACGTCTTATGCCATAATCCTCTGGTTTTATATTTTTTTCATGGCTTTGGATTGTAACAATTGTTTTCAGTAGAAGGAGTTTAAAGATGAAAGTGAACCCGATCATTCCAAGGAATTACAAACCGATTTTAGATTTGTGGGAAACTGAACGAGCGATCCTGCTGATTAAAAGATTTTTTCAAACTAATCTGGCTTTTGAATTGAATCTAATGCGCGTAACTGCACCCCTATTCGTGAAGAGCGGGATGGGCATCAACGACGATCTCAATGGAATTGAAAGACCGGTTTCATTCCCTGTCAAACAGCTCAATGATGCAAAAGTGGAGATTGTCCAATCTCTTGCAAAATGGAAAAGACTGGCTCTTGCAAACCTTGGCTTTAAGGAAGGTGAAGGATTATATACAGATATGAACGCTATACGGGCAGATGAACTCCTGGATAACATTCATTCATTATACGTTGATCAGTGGGATTGGGAACGCGTTATTACACCGGAAGAAAGAACAATTGAATTTCTTAAAAGCATCGTGCATAAAATATATGAGGTAATACTAAGGACGGAGAAATATATCTGTCATACATATCCAATAATAAAACGGATTTTACCGGATAAAATAACTTTCATACACTCAGAAGATCTTGAGACCAGATATCCCGAACTTACTCCGGTTGAGCGTGAAAACATTGCTTGCAGGGAGCATGGGGCGGTTTTTATCATAGGAATAGGGTATCCTCTTAAAAGTGGCAAACCCCATGACGGGCGCGCGCCGGACTATGATGATTGGTCCACGCCGGCTCCAGGAGGACATCGAGGTTTGAATGGAGACATTCTTGTATACTATCCATTGTTGAAAAAAGCATACGAATTATCATCAATGGGAATAAGAGTGGATAAAAAGGCTCTCGAAGTGCAGCTTGACCTAACTGGGAAAACGGAGCGCAAGCAATTGTACTTTCATAAAAAATTGTTAAATGGATCACTCCCCCTTGCTATCGGCGGTGGAATAGGCCAGTCAAGGCTATGTATGTTCTATCTGCGAAAAGCTCATATAGGCGAAATTCAGTCCGGCATATGGCCTGATGACATGGTTAAAGTCTATTCGAAACATAATATCAAGCTTTTATAAAGGCATTGAATTACTATTGAAATCTATGACACTCCAGCAGAACATTATTACTGGTATTTGAACAGTACACCTGAATTACTAAAAACCTGTTTTCTCTATGGGGTTGAAACTATTCAGAAATCGTAATGAAATTTCATTTGTTTTATACTAAGTAAGATAAAATATTATTTCAAGAAAACAGATAAAACAAAAAAGCCCCACATTTCAATTCAGGGGCTTTAACTATTGCATGGTAGCGGGGGCAGGATTTGAACCTGCGACCTTTGGGTTATGAGCCCAACGAGCTTCCAGGCTGCTCCACCCCGCAATATCAAAATAACATAAGGGAGCAATTTAACTACCTCATTGCTCGAATGTCAAGCGTTAAGATGCGGATGATAGCGACCTATCTGAATATATTGAACTAATAAGCGCTTTATATCAGATCGGTGATTAACCCCGTCTTTCAAGGTAATATTTAGAAAGGAAAATTCGATTATTATCGGTTATAATTCCAGTGGATAAATATATGAAGCAAAAACTACAATTTTCCGAACTAATCATACATATTATCGTGGCCGCCATGATATTTTTCTCTTTTTATCAAGGGCAGCAGGCCGCCAACAAAGTGGACTGGATTTTCGATAAAGACATGGTTAGGAATATTTCGATGGCCCAATCCATGCTCGACGGGCATCCTCTATCCGACTCGATCTTTTACGGCGAAACCTTGTGGTACAATCCGATGCTGCCTGCGTTTACAGCGGCGGTTTCAAAAATTACTGGTTCCCCGCTTATCACCGTCAACATGCGGATCGGGGCATACCTCAATCTTCTTGTGCCCGTAGGGTTTTATCTTCTCTTATTATTTGTCTTTAACATCAGAACGGCAGCCGTCGCCACGGTTGGTATGCTTTTCATATTCAATAATACCATTCCCACTTATATGTCTGGAACTTATTCCGCCGTGTCTTATGCGCTTCACCTTGCGCCCGGGTTTTTCTTCCTGTCTCTGCTTTTTTACATAAAGGGCAGAAAATCAGGAAAAGTCCTGTGGCATATCCTGTGCGGATTTATGTTGGGATTCGCGTTTCTCACCCATGCGACACCGGCTCTTATCATGGGAGCTGTCATTTCAGTCGATTTTCTTATTCTGCTTCTCAAGAGGCCGTTAAAAAAAATCATCAAACCGGACGGAAGACAAATAATATTCAATTTCCTGATTGTTGTTTTTGCCTCGATGCTGATTTCCAGTCCGCTCTTATATTCCATCATGTTCAAATATCATCTTAAAGTAATTAATCACGCTCCGGCACGGGTGATAGAGTCTATACTCCGGTCGTATAACTTTAATCTTTTCATCGGTCTAATAACTCCGGGAATGGCAATATTATTGATAATGCTTGCTGGTTTGATTTTCATTGTAATAAAACGAAAGGAGATCGCGCCCCGATTGATATTGATTTCGACGCTTATCGTTCTTGGGCTCATTTCATTTAGCTATCTCGCTCAGATTGCGCCAAAAGCACTTCAACTGCCGCAGATCGTGCCGGGCCTGCATTACATACAGTATTTCGGTTTTCTGGAAGCGATATTCTTCGGGGTAGGCGCAGGACTCTTGATTGATTTTCTCACAACGGCTGTTTCGGCGCTTATCAAACGAATAAAACTATCCAGCAAGCCAGACGGCAGGCATCAGCCTTTCCTTCAAACAGCGATCATTCTGATATCGGTTTTCCTTCTTTTTTTCCTATATAAAGCCGAATATCTTGACCGCGGAGATTTCAACAAATTTAAAATGATGTCCATGATGAGGAATAAAGAACTTCTGGCGATGAATGAATGGCTGGTTTCAAATATCGAACCGGAAGCTGTGATGCTGAATGACGAAGGTTTGCCCGCCGGTATTATGATGGCAGCGAGGAAAATGATAACTAATCCCGCCGGAGACGCCGCATCAAACTCCTTCGTGGATTATATGGCGCGATGGAAAAACCGAAACGATATGATCGCGGCCATGGAGAACAAGGACTACTCAACTCTCCTGAAATTATTCAAAATATACAACATCAAATACGTTTTCGAAAAGATAGGTTCCAGCAAAAAATATTGGGGTTCCCCTCTCTTTCTCAAGAAGATTTACCAGCGGAAGCAATTTACGGTTTATAAGGTGGATTACGGGCTGCTCGATGGAATCGCTTCACAAAAACAAAACTTTTTATCAGGCTATCCCTACGCAGCCCTTGACGATGTGAATATATTTAAGAGTGTATCGGTGTTCCACCTCGAACCATGGAACTTCAATTACCTCGAAACCATTGCTCTACAATCAGTGATGAAAAACTGGAGATGGCTGTATGCCGGTGAAAAGAAACTAAATCTTTTAAACGCTCTGGCTACGGTAAAATGCAACTCCGCGATGATCGTTAAAAGAAAGGAACTGATGGAACTTGCTTGCAGCGGAGCATTAGAGAACTTTACTCGGAATGGTATAATGTTTTGCAACTTCTCCCTGCCCAGAAAAGTTCTCAAGATCGAAAAAGTATTTCCAGAAAAAATAATCGTGTTTTGCTCACAGAGTGAAATTTTTGAAAAACTTCGCGGTTCGAATGCTCACATTTTCAGTTTGGAAGATTTGACGAAACTCCACGAGAAAAAATTTGTGGACAATGATACATATATCAAAACCGCCTCGCTTCTCGTTTTTAACAGCGGAATATATAAAAAATATATCCACGATATGAAAATCGGGCTTGAACAAAATCAGCTCACACGGAAGCAGCTTTTAGAGTCCTTTATCAGGCAGGCGGCAGAAATAAACTATTAACTATCAATTCAGAGCTATCTTCTTTGTTGGGGCTTTCCTTGAATCCCGGTTGATCCTTCACCGAAGACCGGACTTGTGATGAAAATGGAATTCGTGACGCCGGTTTTATAGGCTTCGAGGGATTGTGTGGACGAATTTACGGTCAAATCCGACCAGCTGTTGTCGTCATTCTGCCATTTTTCATTCCACCAGCTGATCGCCTTCAGCCGGGGATACTTGCTTGTTATCAGCGAATTGAAGGCATCCTGTATCCACCCCGCTTTGCTCCAGTTGCCTTCGCAGACGGCGAATTCGAGAAGCCCGATTGGCTTACTCGAAGACAGCGCAGTCAGCTTGGGATATGTTTCATCCATTATCGCCGTGAAGGATTCATAATCGCTGTCAGGCGTCTGCGGACCATAAACGGAGACACCGATCCAATCTATATAATCATCACCAGGATAATAATACGACATTTCATTCCAGGTCTCATTCGGGAAACTGGAACAGTTAACGTGGAAAAACCAGGTAATATTATTAGCTTCCTCTCCCCTGAATAGCTGGATGATATGCCTGTAGGCATCCCTGAACCGCTCCGGCCCATCGGGATAATTAGGGTCGCCATAGCCGTTAAGTGTTCCTGCGCCATGATACTTGCCATTCCAGGGAAACCATTCTCCGTTCACCTCGGTGCCGAATTCCACCAGGAGAGGAACACCGCAGTCGCGGGCAGCCCGCGCCCATGCGCGAAGATCTTCGTCGAACATCCCGCTGATAATGTTCTGCATCGTATAAAGGGTTTCGCCGCCGGGATTGTTCCAGTGATCCTTGTGTCTCGGCATCAGGCGAATGAAAGGTACTCTACCCAAATCTTTAAGTATGTTAACGCCTTCCTGCGGAAATGCTATCCCGTCGAACCAGTTGTTGCTGAAATAAGCCCATACCAGCTGTTTGCCGACAAGCGACTCGAAATCCATCACCTCGTTTCTCGTAATCACATCCTCCCATCCCTCGTTTAGCTGGAAAACAAAAGCTGAATGATAAATGCCAGCCGATGACGGTTGCAGTTTGGTTGCCTCCGGTTCTCCTCGATTACAGGTTACTGTCAAGATTGCCGTTGCCGTTCCAACGCTGTTCGTTGCTGTCAGAGTGTATGTATAAGTCCCGACAGCCCCCAGAATGATGGGCCTGCTCCCTGACAGTTCCACAGTTCCGACGTTGTTGTCTATTACAACTGATTCGGCATTCGAGACATCCCAGGAAAGCAAAAAGCTGCTTCCCTCCTGAACCGACGATGGATTTGCCGTAAAGCTGTTTATAACAGGCGGGTTGTTCTTGTCATTATCACAGGAAAATAATGCCATAAACGCTAAAAAAAAGATTAGTACTTGAAGCCGTTTCATTTTAGCATACCTCTTGTTTAAATTGATTCAGTTCTCCAAGACAAATAGCATTAATCAACCTCGATTTCCGTTATCTCCAGCGAATCGCCTGATATGATTTCATAATCCGCTTTGCCGCAGAACTCGCACGCAAAATTATAATCCTGTATGTCCGTCTCTTTTCCACAATCATTGCACTTTATCCGGAGACACTCTTCCCTGATTTCAAGCTGCACATCTCCTAATATTGTATCTTTTCTCAAAGAATCAAGGGCTAACCTAAGCGCTTCCGCGTTAACCCCCGAAAGCCTGCCAATGGATAAATCCACTTTCCGCAGGATTTCAAATCCGTTCTCAGCCTTCAATTTTTCCAACGAAGAGATGATGGAATTCGCAACCGAGAGCTCGTGCATTAACAGCATCCTGTTCTTATAAAATATGTCTGTAGAGCCCGTCATGAGGCGAAGGGATGACGACGTGATTCATCAGTAAACCGCTGTCCTTTGCCGCATCCACACCTGCATTGACGGCCGCCCTCACACTGGCTTCGGCGCCAGTGAGGGAATAATAACTCTTTCCGCCTATCCCATTCGCGATCCTTATCTCGATAAGCTGCACATCCGCCGCCTTAACGGCGGCATCGGCCGAAACGATCGCAGAAGGCGCCGAGAAGGTCTCGACAATTCCTATCGCACCAGGATTTGGAACCTCGGCAGCAGCGCTTAAAGCCGGAGGAATCTGCGGATGGAGGTTCGGTATCACAACCGAGTCCACCTTGTGGTATCCCCCTGAATCGGAGCTTCGTTTTACGGAGGCCTTGACCTCATCAACATCGCCGTTGATTATCAGGATATATTTGCCTGGACAGATAGTCCTGGCAATGAGTATCTCAACCCGCGCTTCCTTCAGCGCTTCATCTGCAGCCTTCATCCCCTGCGCAATGCTGTTGAACTCCAAGATTCCCAAAGCCGGATGGTTCATAATTCCCTCGATCCAGATTTTCAACGATCAGCGAACGATTTCAACAAAATCTTTGTTCGCGACCGTAACCTTTCCATCAATGCTTGCGTGTACCGGTAGCGCCAGGTCTTTATCCGCAGCCTTTCCAACGAGGTCTCCCGTCCGTACCCGATCCCCCGGTTTTACAACCTGCTTTGCCGGTTCACCTCGATGCTGGAGCATTAACAGACGCACCTTCGTAATTTTCAAATCTTCTTTTATCAACGCCACTTCTCGGTTTTCATATTTTTCCAGGCAAAGCCGGTATATAAGCCGCGACATCGGAACTCTTTTCAAGTTCAACATCGGGTCAGGCCTTCGCGATGTTGATAGACGCTCCCGCCCGGCAGTATTATTACGAATGTTCTCAATCACACGCCTCGGCGAAATACCGAGCGGGCAGGCATAGAGAGAACAGAGGCCGCACATACAGCAATACGACGCGAAGCTCGTCGCAGCCGGGGACTCCGGCAGGGAAAAAGCGGCCATTCTCATTATTTTATGTGGTTCGATACTGTGGCCGATCAGCAGTCGCGGGCAGACCTCGCTGCACGCATAGCATTGATCGCATACCGAGCGCGCAATCCTGTATTGCCTCGCAATATCCCCCATCTGTTCCAGAACGGCGGGGTGATCAGCAGGAAGCGCGACGATGCCGGAGGTGGTTTTCCTGACGACGTCATCTCCGGCAGCAGGTCTGCCCATCATCACTCCGCCTTCCATAATAGTAAAATCCTCCAATTCCGATCCGCCTGCAAGTTCGATCAATCGGGAAAAGTCCGTTCCGAGGGGAACATCGGCAACGAACGGCCGGCGGACCTCCCCCGTGACTGTCACAAACCTGCTTCTGAACGGCTCGCCCCGGATAGCTTTTTGAATCTGAATGATTGTTGAGACATTATTGACAAGCACTCCTGCATTCACAGGAAGCATTCCCTCTTGAACCGAAATACCAAGCAAGTCATTTACAAGAACCATTTCGTCGCCGGCAGGATAATAATCATCCAGCAACGACAGTTGAATGCCGTATTTAAGGGATGATTGAAGCTTTTTGATAAGATCCTTGCGCTTTGCCTTTACGGCAATGATCGCCTTTTTTGCACCTACAGCTTCTCTTAGTTCCCTGGTTCCCTCGATCAGACTGTCAACATCGAATAATATCGCGTGATAGTCGCTCCACATAAGCGGTTCACATTCCGCCCCATTCGCTATTACTACATCCACTTTATTGCGAAGCTTCAGATACGCGGGAAATCCGCCTCCGCCCATACCGGCGATCCCGGCATTTTTCACAGTTTGAATCAGGTCTGTCATCACCGTTTCCAGAAATATGAGTTGAACATAAGCGCGACAGAATAATATCATATCCGGCAGTTAAAAAAAGCACAAACAAGAAAATGGTAATATTACGCATAATGGGCGAAATGGCCATGTATATTAAATTTCTTTAAACATCACACCCCTAACCCCTTATTTATTATCTACTTACAACAACAACTTTGGCATGACTCTTGCATTATAATATGATAATGAATCAAGGCGATGGCCTTGATAGTTATTTGATAACCCGGGTGCGGAGAGGCTGTCCCTTAAAAGTACCTTCCCTTGAAATAATAACCAATGGTTGACCTAAATTAACCAATTAACGGCCTTTCGATAAAACCGCCCGGGTTTTTGCAATTATATTAAAGAGAGGGGCCTGCAGGAGGATCATTGATCTTCCTGCTTTTTTTTGGCTTTTCACTGATTAATCATCATTTGTTACCGCTTAAGTTTTTTGCTATTATCCTCCTTCAAGCTCTATTATAAAGAAGTGAAAAAGACAATTTTCAAAGATACGCATGATACACTGCGGCGCCGAATCAAATCCGGCATAGCGGTCGGTTTCATTATCGGTATAATACCGGGAGCCATCGAGGGTCAATCGATATTCCTCAATCTCAAAGGTTTCAACGATTCGACCTGGATGCTTTTCCTGGTTCCCACTTTTTATTCAATAATCGGAACACTGTATGGAGCGGTGCTGGGTATAATTTATTATTATTTGCGCAATTATTTGAAAATAGCGTACAACGATTTCTCAGTAATTTTTTCCGCCGCAGCTCTGCTATTCAGCGCCGGCATTAGTCTCGTAAGTTTCAACGAATACTTCATTTTTCCGAGGTTCCACCCTGTGAGCGTCGCGATAGACCTGCTCATACTTACTGCGGCCTACCTGCTGTTGAAGCCGCTCGCCTGGGTGCTCGATGCACTTGTAAAGATTAAAAAGTCTTTCTATGTCGCAGCAGCACTTCTTCTCATCCTAATACTCGCGGCTTACGACTGGAAGGAATACAAAAACATCGAGCGTTACCCTGCGCCTCCAGCAAGCCGCTCAAAAGAAATGCGGTTGAACAGCGTGATAATCCTGATGCTCGATACGGTCAGGGCTGATCACCTTTCATGCTACGGATATGGCAAAAGGGTTTCGCCGGTAATGGATGAGCTTGCCTCCGAAGGAGTTCTGTTTGAAAAGCATTATTCATCCTCCAGCTGGACTGTGCCCGCTCATTTCAGCCTGATGACAAGCGTCACCTCCGGCGCCGTGCGCCAGGAGTTCTCGATCTCCGAAAAGAGCCTGACGCTGGCAGAAAGAATCCGGCTACTGGGATACAGAACCGCATGCTTTTCCGCCAACCCTCTTCTCTCTCGTGGAATCAACTTCGATCAGGGATTCGATATTTTCGATTGCGACATAAACATTATCAACAGGCTTAATAATCTCAAACTGTTCGACCTCCTTTCACATCTTAAAATTCGCCGCCCCATCCATTCGAACACCATCAAAAACTTCAACAGCGCTGAGATTGTCACAGACTACGCTCTCGATTGGATTAAAAAATCCGGCGACGAACCTTACTTCCTATTTGTAAATTATATGGACGCTCATGATCCTTATCTCCCGCCGCAAAAATATCGGAATCTTTTTAACAGCAGTTATTCAGGAAAATTCACGGGCAACATCTGCGGAGACTTGAGCGAGGCCGAATTTATCAGAGACGTCGTTCCACAAATGAAACCCGCGGACTGGAGATATGTAATCAGCCAGTACGACGGCGCGATCAAATATATTGACGATCAGATCGGAAGAATAAGGGATTTCCTGGAAAAAAAGGGACGGCTTGAAAACACAATCTTGATCATTGTATCCGACCACGGAGAGCTCTTTGGCGAATACAACCTTGCCACCCATCACCTGACTCTCTCCGACGAAGAGACACATGTCCCGCTAATCATTCATTATCCCAGGGTGATTAAAAGCAATCAGAGAGTGAAAACGCTCGCAAGGATAATTGATATCTATCCCACTCTCAAGGAACTGCTCGGTTTCAAACTCACGGAAAAAATATTCATCGAGGGTATTCCGCTTCTGGATAAGAACGGTAATCCAGCCGCAGGCGCGCCGTTCGCCGCGCTTACCCTGTATGAAAACTCTTACAAGGCATCCGTTTTAGGGCCAGCATTCAAGAGAAACCTGTTCTGCTATCGGACCGACGAATGGAAATACTTATACCCCGAAATAAATCCCGAGGTAAACATGCAGGAATTAAAAGGCGATATCTTCCGCAGTGAACAAATAACGGAAACGCTTCAACATCTCAGTATAGATGGAAAACCTGTCGAAAGCCCGGTGCTCGATACGGAAAGGATGAAGACCTTCCGCTACCTATTGAACCGTTGGAGGGAGGATATCAAGAAAAACAAACCTCCCCTCGGAAACGACCGGCAGTCCAAGCGTCTGATGAGAGACCTGGTTGATATTAACTATATAAAGCCCTATTGAAGAATCCCTGTATGCTGAAGGAAGAAGTCAAAACCCTCACCCGGCAGTCTATCGCATACTCTCTTGGGGACTTTATAAACAACATCATAAATTTCCTCCTTTTCCCCGTTTACATTAAGATGCTGACTCCGGACGAATACGGCATTCTTTTGATCGTAACCCTCTTCGGCACACTTCTAATGATGCTGATGAGACTGGGCTTGAATGATGGGTTCATGCGCCTCTATTTCGATTATGATGACCCGGAAAGCAAAAAAAAACTCCTGGGGGCAACCTACTACGGCCTCATCACAGTCAACATTGTTATGTTTATCCCACTTTATATATTCATAAACAAAATCGCCTGGATATTCCTATATGATCCGCACCTGACGACCGACGCAAAAACACATATGCTAGCTCTCTATGCGCCCCTGTTCACCCTGACCCTTATCACCTGCTTCGTACGCAGTTTCCTTAATGTACCGTTCACATTGCTCCAAGCGGAGGGGAGAGCCAAATCCTTCGCAACCATTTCAATCCTCAGGTTCACGTCCAACATGATTCTCAAGTTTATCTTCGTCGCTGTTTTTAGATGGAATGTTCACGGGATTGTGATGGTGGACTTGCTTACAGCCCTGTTCTTCACAACCACTTTTTTGCCTATTGTATGGAGAAAAGTTTCCTTAAAGCTAGATAAAAAAATGTTAAAAGACCTCATTTCTTTCGGGCTGCCGAAGGTACCGCATAATCTTGCGCACAATCTTTTGAATCAATCCGACCGCTACCTGCTAAGCCAATTCAAGAACCTCGCAGCCGTAGGGATATATGGTGTCGGTTATAACATTGGAAACGCGATAAAGTTTTTTACATATGCCTTCAATATGGCATGGAATCCCTATTCATTTAAAATCCATAAAGAACCAGATGCTCCAACACGAATTGCAAGGCTCTCCACATATCACCTCTCTTTCGAATTGATGATAGCTGTTTTCATATCCTGTTTCGCCAGGGAACTATTTGAAATCATCGATGCCATTCTCTTGATTGATAATAAGTGGTTCTCCGCCCTGCCTGTTGTTCCTCTTATAGCCTTCGCATTCGTCTTTCAAGCGGCATATTTCCTGACAAACATTGGGATCAGCATAGGCAAAAAAACAAAATACTATCCGCTCATTACGGGTGTATCCCTGATAATCAGCATAACTCTCAACCTGATTCTGATCCCGAAATATGGGGCCTATGGCGCAGGCATCACAGCAATTATTTCATATGCTGCGATGGCCGGGCTGGCACTGATCTGTGGACAAAGATATTATAAAATCCCATGGGAATGGAAGCGGCTCGCTCTTGTATTCGCCGTCTCAGTAGGAGCCGTGCTTTTATCCTTTCAGGTGAATTCTTTGACGCTCGCACTCCGTTTTCCACTGAAGTTTATTGCATTTCTTACCCTGCCGTTTCTACTATGGATAGTGCGTTTTTTCAGAAACGATGAAATAAATTTCATCAAAAAAATCCTGTTTCAACCGGTTAAATTGAGAGTCAAACGATGAAAGAATACCGAATAAGCGGGATTGCAAAGATATTATTGAAATACATTCTTTCCGCATTCATTCTATGTCTTTTTGTCTTTGCGGCATATCAGCATCAGCCTCCTTTCAAGATAAAATTCGGCGCGGGCCTCGACCGGTTATACCTGAGCAACGCTCATTCCCTCCAGACGAAGATCGAGGGTAAAAGTTACAGGCGGATACGGGGCGTCACGCAGCTCTCATTGCCGGATACTGGATACGGTTTGACCTACAATTTTACACTTCGAGCCCTGAGCAGTGAATCCCGGGAGAATCCACAACCTTTCTCCATTTATGTAAACAAGAGAAAAGCGGTGGAAATATCTCTCACATCTGATGGCGCAGATATCAGTTTCACTTTTTCCGAGGGAAAACTCAAAGGTCCATTCATTTTTTTTCAGTTTGTAAATGAAGGAGAGGACGATAACCCTCCAAAGGTGATCCTGCTTGAAAACCTTAGAGTTGAACCAAAAAAAACCGGCCTTTTCGTTCTTCCACCCGCGGGGCTTCTGCTCCGCCTAAGTATAACATTAATTCTCCTGATAACGGCAGCAGCTATTTGTCATAAAAAAGCGGCATTCTGGACCGCGCTCTTTTTCATTTTATTCTCAACAATTGCCTTGTTTTTCAAGCGATTGCTTTTTCTTCCATTCACGGAAGTTATGCCGGTCATCGCTCTGGCGGCTTTAATCTTTACCCTGCTGAACCGCCTTCTGCTTCCTCCGATTTTACGAAAACTCAAACTTAATCCTATCCTTACCGTTTACCAACTTATGCTGGTTTTGCTTTTCGCCGGATTCGTGGTCCGCGCGGTTGTCTGTCTTTACCCCGGAACTATCATATCCGATATTGATTTTCATGCGCACAGGATGGGGGCAGTTTTCGAACACGGACAACTGTTTCAGACTTCGACAACTCCGGATGAAAAATATTCATTCCCATATCCAACTCTTTTATACATCATACTCGTCCCATTTAGATTGATCACCGCTCTACCGAATGCCGTATTGTTGAAGTGGGGCATCGCATTGATTGACAGCTTCATTCCTGTCATTATTTTTATTTTCTCGATGAAAATGATGAAAAGCGAACGAGCGGGTTTGATTGCCGCCACTGTGTACAACCTTTTCCCCATCACCTTTCTTAAATTTCAGTACGGCAACTGCACTGATATTTTTTCCCTGTTCACATTCTGGCTTTTTTTCGCCGCTCTTGCATTCAATTATAAGTCCCTGCATTTGACGACAAAGATGATACTTCCCTCAATTCTGCTTGTAATCGCTCTGATCAGCCATTTCAGCACAACTCTTTTCCTTATTCTTTTTCTACCCCTGATGTTGTTCACCGTTTATGTGGCATATTCGAACCAGAAGAACAACCGGAGGGTTGCAATGCTGGCGATTATAATAATAGCAGCCCTCATAGCATCCTTTTTGATTTACTACATCCATTATATTTCCCTCATCAAGGAACAAACCGTCAGTGTTCTTCATTCATCCGGCTCCATGGATTGGCATTCGAGAGATTCTATGCTCCACCGGCTGTCCCAAACGACAGGATCCTTCCCCCTTTATCTTGGGATGCCGTTATTCATAACTTTCGCTTTTTGCTATGCCGCTTATGCCGGCAGGCGAAGACGGACACCGGGCTTTTTATTCCTAACCGGTTCGCTGATAACTATGGCCTCGTTTGCCGTTATCTCTATTTTCACACCGCTATCCATACGTTGGCTGATGCCCGTCCTTCCAGCAATATCCCTTGTAATTGGATGGGGAATGGATCGTCTCCTGAAGATTGAAAAAGGGAAATGGTTCGTCCTATTCATATTAATTATCTCCGCATTACTCGCTCTGAACACAATGAGGTCCGTAATGCTCGACAACCCATACCACCAAATATTCTGAAGCCTAATCTCAGCAGCGCCTTACGAGCAATATCCATTGACAAATATTGGAATAGCGGATAAAATTAGAGACTAATTAAACACCAATATAGTGAGAATATGGTTTTTTTCAACGCCGCAAGCAAGGAATTAAATATAAAGATCGTTTACTACGGTCCCGGCCTGAGCGGTAAAACGACAAATCTTCAATACGTATATAATACTCTTCCTGAAAAAGATAAAGGAAGGATGTTGTCTCTTGCCACAAGCGACGACAGAACCCTGTTCTTCGATTTTCTTCCTCTTGAACTTGGCGAGATACAGGGAATGAAAACTCGTATCCAACTCTATACAGTTCCAGGACAGGTATATTATAACACTACGAGAAAACTGGTGCTTCGCGGATGCGACGGGGTTGTGTTTGTGGCTGATTCGCAAAAAGAGCTTATGACCGCAAACAAGGAAAGCCTCGAAAACCTCAGACAGAACCTGCTCGAGCAGGGAGATGACATCAATAAAATCCCGATGGTCGTTCAATACAATAAACGTGATCTCAAGGTCACCACGTCCATCGAGGAACTCAAAGCGATCCTGAACCGTGAAGGGAGACCTGATTGTGAAGCGGTCGCTACCGAAGGAAAAGGTGTTTTTCAAACATTAAAGCAGCTCATTAAAATGACTTTCAAAAAGATCGCATCAGAACAGGGCATTAATCTCAGTATCAAAGTTAAAGACGAATCGTTTCTTGAGAAACAACTTCAAACTACGGAAAAGCCGCGGGTTGTGCCTTCATTGGAAAAAAACGAACAGTCCATTTTATCGACAAAAAATGCCGGCCTGAAGGACACACCACAAAAAATTTCGCTCTCTATCCCTGATAAACCTCCGGCATTAAAAGAGACACACCGGCAAACATCCTCCGGAACAAAGGAACACGCTGGTGAATTCAGCTTCGCGCCGACCGCAACTTACAAGACTCCGGATATAGAAAAAAAGGAAAAGGCCGAAGAAAAGCGTAGTGATAAAATTATGATGGGCTACGATAAGGAGTTGGATGATATCTCGCTCGCCGCGTCGGCTTATCGTCTCGAATTCACGGATTTGACTAAGGAACAGGAAGAAATCGAGATGAAAGCTGCCGAAAGGTCTATTAAAAGCGTTCCTGCGCCAAAACTGCAAATTCTTGAAACCAGGGATGAACCAATCAAATCCAAAACCGATCTTTTAAAAACCTCGACGGATTTTCTCTCTTCGAAAGCCGATAAAGTAAACCTGATAGCGGATGAAATCAGGGTGGAACTTTCCAACAACGAGGTTTCGATAGACCAGACCGGAATACGGGTGCCCGTAAAGATACGCATCCCGAAGAGCATGAAGAATCTCAACCTCCGCTTCGATATGCAGATCATCGTCGAGGAAGAAGAAAGATCATAAGCGCTGGGAAATATCCTTCTGGACCGTCCGAGCTATTTTCAATAAAATGAATTCAACCCGATAGCTCTTACGAATTATCTATATTCGTTCCTATCGAAAATATATTTTAACCGTCGATACCGATACCCCGTTTTTATTCTATGCCGGTTAGAGCCTTGATATACTGGAATCGCTCGAACACAGCCGGGTTTTCGCTTTTTTCACGGCTCAGCTTCCCCCTGAAATCCGGTATCGTTTTGAATCCCTGATTTTTCATCCAGGACTCGATCCCGCTGATAATTTCTTTTATAACGCCGACGCCATTGTAGAAGAGCGTTGAAACAATTTGAACCGCCGTCGCCCCGGCAAGAATCTGTTTGATCACGGCATCGCAATCATGAATACCGGTCGTGGCGGCGATATCGAAATCATATCTGCCGGCAAGAAGAGTGACCCAACGCAAAGTCAGCGCCATTTCCTCATGAGAAGTTAATATCTTGCCGTGCGTGAGTTCCATATTTTCTATGTCCATATCGAAATGATAAAAACGATTGAACATAACAAGAGCCTTAACCTCTTTAGCTTCCGAGCGTTCGGCGAAATTATAAAGATTCGTAAGGAACGGGCTTATCTTCAAGGCGACGGGGATTTTAACGAGATCGCGTATGGCATCATGTATATCGAAATATGTGTCCTCGATGGACTTGGAATCCTGTTTTGGATTTTTGGGAATTATGAACATATTCAATTCGATCGCGTCAGCACCCGCCCTTTCGATCTCATGAGCGTAATTGATCCAGCTTTCGCGTGAAACGCAGTTGAGACTGGCTATAATTGGAATGGAAACCGCTTTCTTGGCATTTTCGATAAGCTTCAGATATTCACTTCTGGAATGATATGTACCGATGGAATTGATGTAATCAAGAGCTTCCGGATGATAGGCAGAATGAGATTTATCATGTAAATCTTTCACTTCGGACATTATCTGTTCTTCGAATATTGACTTAAGGACGACACCACCAGCGCCAGCTTCTTCAATCTGTTTTAATTTATTAAGATCGCTGGTCATGCTCGAACTTCCGACAATCACAGGATTTCTCAGATTAAGTCCCATATATTTAATGTTCAAATCCGCCATACGGTCTCTCCTTTTTCTGCCAATCCCGAATGAGAATAGCATTTCTGATTTCAGTTTTTATTACTCTTAAAGAATACCTTTATTCCAAACGGGTTACAAGAACAAACAGAATCCAACAATCAAAACCAAAAAAGAATTTCCCTCGGGATAGAAAAGGCAAACCCGGAGATTTATCCAGATCGGTTCGATGCACAATCGCAATAATATTCATGACCGATTAAAGATAGCGGCCCTTGTCGATCATGGAAATGGATATCATATCGCCGCCTTCGAGAATTTTTGAATTTGCGCAATCCACACGGTTACAGATTCCTATGCAATCAGAAAAATCCTTTTCCGGAGAAAGGAAAAGGGCTACGAAATCTCCCCCGCAGCTACACGGCGAATGGATAGGAAGTTTTACGCCGCATTCAGGACAAAAAAGATCGTAAAGCTCGCCTGTTTTCAGGTCGACATCAATGGAGACGCGGCATTTCTCGCCGTAGATCGGGCTCAAAGCCACGAAACCCACATCATTGCCCTTCTTCACCTTGAGCAATATGCCTGGATATTTACCGAATACGGCATGGCCGCTGACAAGATTATGACCCTGCGGACAATATACTTCCTTGACGATAAGAACCTTCTCGGCTTTAACAGCCTTATCCTTGACTGGGTTGGGGATGATCATCATCCCCTTTTCATCGAAACGTTTCATTTTTATCCTCTGCTATCAATATAGGAGTTTCCAGTTAATTTTCAAAGTGGTCCGTAAAAATAATACCGGCGCTAAACCAATTCTGATATCAGTATACAATGCACTATTTAATACGGCGGCCATTGATCTGAAATTCAACATCATGCCCTTCCTTATAGAAAACTATGGAACTATTAAAAAATTATAAGATGTCAGCGTTAAATTCTCTGTAGCGCATCACATGTTTATCAAGACAACCTTTTTCTCTGAGCCTTGCGTCAAAATTTAATGCATAATAAAAGGCAAGTGTTAATGCCCTGGGAATTCGAAATATGATATTATAGTCAATCATACAAATTCAAATAAGATATGGGAAAAAAATATGGAGATATCAAGCTGAAGCGGGCAGGAATATTTTGCTTCGCCTGGTGGAGTTGCATAGCATTTTACTGGATTTCATCGGGTGAACCGTTCCACCTTATCTGGCTCTGCGATCTAACTCTCCTTATAACAGGCATAGGGCTTATATTTGGGAATTCACTGCTAATCAGCTCTCAGGTCATAGGGACTTTATTAGTTCAACTCTCCTGGAACCTGGATTTCTGGCTGAGGCTCATCACCGGCTCGAAGGTTTTCGGTTTTACCGAATATATGTTCTCGCCCGCTCATCCCGTGCAGGTCAGGATTCTGTCCGTTTTTCATATCTTCCTGCCCGTTTTCCTGATCTATGGGATTATCCGCCTCGGTTACGATCTACGTGGGTGGAGATGGCAGTCATATCTCACAGCCGGCGTTTATGGCCTGAGTTTCCTGACGACAAATCCGTCACAGGACACAAACTGGGTTCTTGGTCCCTTCTGGAAAGCGCAAAACGTCGTTCCTGGATGGTTGTGGCTGATTATATGGTTGATGCTTATCATCATAATGTATTGGATCTTTCATCTGATTCTGAAAAAAATTCTCCGACTAAAAACAGAAGAAATATCTGATTAAATGGACTCGCTTTTCAAACAAGAAAAAACCCCGCCTTAAGGCGGGGTTACATTCAAGACAAGAAAAAAACACTAAAACATAAATGCGGTCCAATAAACGTTCATGTCTATCGGCACTTCCTTGTAATCCGCAGGAATCTCGAAAAGTGAATCCGGAACCGGTTCTTCGCTTACCTCTGTTATTGCATAAGAGAATGTCATCTTCTGGCCCATCATTGTCATTTCCGATACCATTTTCATTGGCATACCGTCTGACTTCATCAGCTGTTTGGTAAATTCCGCTCGTTTCCCTTGAAATTTCATGAACTCCTCATAATATTTCTGAACGACAGGTGTCCAGGTGTATTTCGTCGAATCCCACGACGTGGAGTTCATTGTCCAACCACCTGTCGTGGTCATAGTATAATTATAAACCTTAGTCTCCCAGTTGTCGATCTTCTCGGTTTTGCCGGAAAAACTGCCGCTTGCTGTGACGTCACCGCTCATCATATCGGCCTGAGCGATCATCGGTTTAAGCTTCTCGATATCAGCAACTGAATATTCCTTTTTATCAGGATATACAAGATAGAACTTCGAATTCTCAGCCTTGAATAATATTTGCGTACCCTGACCCAAATCTGATTTCATTCCTTTGGGTGAAAGCCAACTTGTGGAAATACTTTCCATCGGCGGTTGCCCCTCCCCCATCGTCATCGTAACCTTGGACACGGTCTTTAAATGATCCAAACCGAACATATTTACGCCAAGCAAGAGAGCTCCGGCAAACAACAAAACTAATACTTTTTTCATTTTAGAATCTCCTTCGTTTGAGAATACAATGGATAACCAGAATTATTATTTCATATTTCTAATTATATTCCAGAAAAAGGAGAATATCAGCATATTTTCTGTTGTTCTCAAGCAAACCTGTGTTTGAGTTGATAATATAAAAAATGTATGCCACTGTGAGACGAGCGCTTAAGAAGACTCACTTGATTTTTTCTAAATATATGATATTAAACATATAAAAAGGGAGTCATAGGATGTCTCGAAAATGTTCTATCGCATTATTAGTAGCCTTATCTTCAATCTTATTATTTCAGGGCTGCGAAAAGAAGGATACTGATGATGGCGATCAACAGACCGGTACTGCAACCGGTATTGTCTATTCAGCCTCCGCCGGTTCAACACTTACCGCCGTTCTGGAAGCCTCCCCGCTCGCAGGGGCAAGAGTCGAGGTCTCCGGGGGCAGTCTATCTGCCACTACAGACGCACAAGGAAGATATACCATCGATAACGTTCCTTCCGGCTCGCAGATCCTGACAGCCTCCGCATCCGGTTATGCGAGCGCTTCAGCGGCGATAACTGTTCCAGAAAACGGAACCATTACGCATGATTTCACTCTCCTTCCGGCATCGTCAGGAGATACATACTATGTATCGCCTTCAGGAAATAATGCAAATGCCGGTACTTCGGATTCCCCCTGGGCGACGCCGGGATATGCATCACGTCAACTGAAACCCGGTGATACGCTGATCATTCTGCCCGGAACATATTCATTAAGTATCTATGATGACGACATCATACTCCCACCAGCTGGTACGGAATCAGCATGGATAACCATCAAAGGACAGGACGGGACGCCGCCCAAGCTTGAGGGAAGCGAAAACCTCGTTTGCGCCATAGACATCAGCAATTCAAGTTATATACGCTTTCAGAATTTGGAAATCACTTCGGCATCCGGGAAAGTGATCCGTGACGGCATCGCCGGGATGGAACATGACATTAACGGAGTAATCCTCGAAAACCTGTATATACACCATATAAACGAATTCGGAATAAACATCAGTGATGTCAACGATATCCAGATTCTCAACTGCCGTCTTGATTATTGCGGCTTGGGAAGCATTGGCAGTCCTGTGGGGTATCTTGGCGGTTGGAGGAACGCGAAGATCAGCGGTTGTTCGCTTTCTTACAGCGGCCATTTCTATAACGGCGGAGAAAATCCTTACGACAGGCCAGACGGTTTCGGTATCGAACCTTCGAACGGGCCGATCGAGATCAGCGACACAATCGCCGAACACAACCTCGGCGATGGTCTGGACAGTAAATCTGCGAACACTTATATCCATCATTGTATCGTCGCGAACAACCGATGCGATGGAGTTAAACTCTGGGGTGGAGGCAGTAAGATCGAGAACACACTCATTTATGGAACAGGTGATGGTGATTCCACCGGTTCCGACTGGGCTGGAATAGTAATTGGGACTGATCAGTCCGGCGCAAGCTTCCAGATAATCAACGTCACCCTCCATGAAAACGCTGAACGCCAGGGTTATCCGATATACGTGCAGTATGATAATCCAGTGCCGATAACAGTCCTGCTTCGCAACACTATCATTGCAAATGCGCAGGGCCACGCGCACTTCGGCGACTCAGTGACCCTAAACGCGGACCACAACCTGTTTTATATGCCTACACGCGACGATCAGGTATATGCCAATGGAAGGGATTACTCACCCGGTGAATTGACCCTGCTTGGTGAAGGAAATGCCTATGGCGATCCGTTATTTATAAACCCCGCCTGGGGAATCACCGGAAACTATAAGCACGGCCCGGGAAGCCCTGCCCTGAACACAGGTACATCAAACGGCGCTCCTACAGACGATCTTGAACATACAGCACGCCCGCAAGGAACCGGATACGACAAGGGCGCTTACGAGCAATAAATGAATCTCTAATAGTAGAAATCCGATGCTTCTCTTGTCAGGATTGAATAAAGCTGTTCCCTTGCCATCGTATCAAAGCTGTTTCGAAAATATCGTAAAACATCCTGCCGGCAGCAAAGAAGCAGTTTCTAATCTTCATAATTCATTGTCATTATGAGGATGGTTTGAATTGAAGCCTTTGATTTCATTCAATATTTGACATCAGCATCAAGCGGGGAATGTCTTTTCTTTTCCCTGACAGATATCCCTCGTTGCATTGCGGCAGTCTATGACAAGGCTGGATTTGTCCACGATCCTTTGATAGTCGTAAGAAGAATGGTCTGTGGTGATGATCACGGCATCGTATTTCTTAAGCTCTAAATCATCAATCCCAACAGACGTCATATGTTCCTTTAATTGTCCGTGAGGCTCAAGTTCCGGAACGTACGGGTCGTTATAATCAACGATTCCCCCTCTGTCTTTGAGCAATTGGATAATCTTGAGAGCGGGTGATTCTCTGATATCCCCGACATCCTTCTTATATGAAACGCCGAGGATAAGCAGCTTCGATGAATTGATGCTCTTCTTGCGCAGGTTTAATCCCTCTGCGACCCTCTCGACAACATAATAAGGCATATTGCTGTTTATCTCGCCGGAGAGCTCTATGAACTTCGTGGCAAAATCAAACTCACGAGCTTTCCAGGTCAGGTAGAATGGGTCAATCGGTATGCAGTGCCCGCCGAGACCGGGCCCCGGATAGAACGGTTGGAAGCCGAAAGGCTTGGTCGAAGCGGCGCCGATCACATTCCAGATGTTTATCCCCATCCGGTGAGCGAGCATCTTCAGTTCGTTTATCATCGCGATGTTGACGGAACGGTAGATATTTTCGAGCAGCTTTGTGAACTCCGCCTCCTCCGGCGTTTCCACAGGCACAACCTTCTCGAACGTCTTTGAAAGGAACGCCACCGCGCACTCGAGGCTTGCCTTGTCCAATCCTCCGACCACCTTGGCGATCCCTGCGGTCTTAAAGCTCTTGTTGCCAGGGTCCTCGCGCTCGGGAGCGAAGGCGGCGAGGAAATCCTTTCCGGCCTTCATTCCTGTCTTTTCCAGAATCGGAATAAGAACCTCACGCGTAGTGCCTGGATAGGTCGTGCTCGTGAGGATGATAAGCTGTCCTTTGCGCAGGTGTTTCGCAACCTGCTCGGAGGCCACAATTACCGGTTGAAGGTCAGGTTCACGTGTGGAGGTGAGAGGGGTCGGGACGCATATTTGAATCAAATCACATTCTCCGAGATGAGAAAAATCTCCCGTGGGGATCAACAACCCGCTTCTTATCTGCGCTGCAATAGCATCCCTGTCAAGATAAGTTATAAAAACCTCTCCGCGTTTCAACTCCTCGATTCTTTTCCCGTTTATATCAAACCCGTAGGTCTTGTATCCATTTTTTGCAGACTCGGCTGCAAGCGGCAGGCCCACATAGCCGAGACCCATTATGCCGATTACGGCGCTTCCGTTTTCAATTCTATCTTTCAGTTCTTTCATAACCGCTAATTACAACCTTTCTGTCTTTCACTGTCAACAAACCGCGGCAGAACAACTCCACCGCTTTTGGATATATTCTATGTTCAACATCGAGAATCCGCTTCGTAAGCGATTCAGCGGTATCATTTTCCTTCACCGGCACCGCCTCTTGGAGTATGATCGGCCCGTGATCCAGCTCTTCATCAACAAAATGTACCGTGCACCCGGTCACCTTCACTCCCCAGTCGAACGCCTGGCTCTGCGCATCCAATCCCGGAAAGGATGGCAACAGGGCGGGGTGGATGTTCATTATCCTGTTTTTATATTGCCCTACGAACCATGGGCTCAATAGCCGCATATAGCCGGCAAGACATACAAGATCGATACCCCTCTTATCCAATTCGACGCTCACCGCACGGTCGAAGTCTTCTCTCGACGAAAATCCCTTATGCGTAAAACTCGCTGTTTCAATTCCGAGGTTCTTGGCTTTTTCAATACCCGGCGTTTCGGGTAAGTTGCTGAAGACAAGGGAGATCTCTGCCGGTATATCACCGCGCTTTACGCCTTCGGCAATGGAAACCATGTTCGATCCCCGTCCGGAGATGAGGATGCCTATCTTAACCTTGTTCATTCGATATGTTTCTTTTCTCAGATACCAAGAAGCCTTACCGGCTTTTCGCCTTTGATCACTCTTCCGATTACCTTGAAATCCCCGCCTGCTTTTTTCAGCAACACTTCAGTTTCACCGAGCGCTTCTCTCTTCATCAGGATTACCATCCCGATCCCCATATTGAAAACCCGATACATCTCTTCAGGGGCAACCCGGCCGTTCTTCTGGATGAAACGGAAAATGGGAAGAGGTTCCCAGGTTTCCGTGTCTACCTCGGCCGTCAGTCCATCAGGCATAACACGGGAGATGTTTCCTTCAAATCCGCCGCCGGTGATATGGGCGATCCCGCTTACCAAATTTTTCTCGAGAAGCCTGCTTACCGGTGTAAGATATGATCTGTGAACCTGCAGCAGCTCATCACTGACGGTTCTTCCAAACTCAGGGATATGATCGTCCATGTTAAGTTTAAGATCATCAAAAATGATTTTTCGCGCGAGCGAATAACCGTTTGTGTGCATTCCGCTCGAAGAGAGGCCGATAATAATATCGTTTTCCCTGATTTCACTGCCGTTTATTATCCGATCCTGCTCCACGACTCCGATGATGAATCCGGCGAGGTCATACTCTCCGTCTTTATAGAAAGCGGGCATCTCCGCCGTCTCTCCGCCGATAAGAGCGCAACCGTTCTCCTCACACGCGATGGCAAGCCCCTCAACGATGGACGCTACAGTTTCAGGAAAGAGCCTGCCGGAAGCGATGTAATCGAGGAAAAAAAGCGGCTTAGCACCTTGTGCGAGGATATCGTTTACGCAGTGATTCACGAGGCATTGACCGACGGTGCTATGCCGTCCGGTAATAAATGCAATTTTGAGCTTGGTTCCCACTCCGTCCACGCTTGAAACGAGAACAGGGGATTTGAAATCATTTTTATCGAATTTGAAAAGGCCCCCGAACAAGCCGACATCCGTCAGGACGTTTTTATTGAAAGTCCTGCGGACAAGCCGCTTGATCTCGCCTTTCGCCCTGTCCGCGGCATCAAGATCCACACCGGAATCCTTGTATGTCCGCGCGGGACTGTTTTCTTTTTCGCTCATATTTATATCCTGATCGCCATGTTTTACGACAACTTGATCCAAGAGATTTGAAAAAGCTGCCACATCGTCATTCTGAGGTACGCTTCGAAGGGAAGCAAAGGAAGAATCTAATCGATTCTTCAGGGGTTTCCCTTCGAGGGCCTTCTTCAGAATGACTTGTCTTCATAGTTTTTCAAAGGTCTTATCCATAAAATCCGACAGCTAATAATTTAATGAAAAACGGCTTTAACAGCAAGAAATCTTTGCGATAAATCATAATCGCCCGGGAAAGGATCAGGCAGGCATACCGTCCGCGGAAGATTCATCATCTCCTTTGTCGAATAGCGCGAGCTGGCGCTCTTCCTCATCCGGGTAATCAACGGGATACTTGGCGGTGAAACATGATTTACAAAATTCATTACAGTTTTTCCCCACCGCGGAAAGCATACCTTCAGTGCTGAGGTATCCCAGCGTATCCGCGCCGATGAACTGCCTGATCTCATCAATCGTGTGGACCGCCGCCGCAAGCTGGTCTTTTTTCGGTGTGTCAATCCCATAATAGCATGGTGAAATGTAAGGAGGAGAGCTCACCCTATAATGAACCTCTCGTGCGCCTGCGTTGCGCACCATCTCTACAATTTTCTGGCTGGTAGTTGAGCGGACAATGGAATCGTCAATCAGGGCAACGCTTTTACCTTTGATTAGGGTCTTGATCGGGTTCAGCTTGATCTTGACTCCGAAATGCCGGATGCGGCTTCTCGGTTCGATAAATGTCCGTCCTACATAGTGATTCCTGATAAGAGCTAGTTCGAACGGCTTGCCGGATATGCGCGAGTATCCCATCGCGGCGAACACGCCGCCGTCCGGAACCGGCACGACAATATCGGCGTCTGTCGGATGCTCCCTCGCGAGAGCCTCGCCGAGGCGGACGCGGACATCCCGCACGGTATGCCCAAAAATAATACTGTCCGGCCTTGCAAAGTAAATCATCTCGAAGACGCAGAATTGGTGCGGCTGAGGCGGGAAAGGCTTGAAGCATTCAACTCCCGTTTCGCTGATACGCACGACCTCGCCCGGTTCTATCTCCCGTTCCCAGGTAGCCCCTATAAGATCGAATGCCGTTGTCTCCGACGCCACAACTACCGAATCTCCCAGCTTACCGATAAGCAGCGGACGGAAGCCGAAAGGATCGCGCGCGGCGATGAGGCTGTCTTTCGTCATAAACAACAAAGAATACGCCCCGCGAACCTGTGAAAGGGCATCCACTATGGCATCCATTACGTTTTTCTGGGGAGAACGGGCGATGAGGTGCAATATTACCTCGGTATCGCTGTTTCCCTGGAAGATAGAGCCGGATCTGTCAAGGCGATCCTTCAGCGTCGCGGCGTTCACGAGGTTTCCGTTATGCGCGACGGCTATCTCCCCTTTGTGGCATATAATTTTTATCGGCTGGGCGTTTGCAAAATATGATGAGCCGGCAGTCGAATAGCGGACATGCCCGATGGCGCTATTCCCTTTGAGATTCCGGAGCACGGATTCTGGAAAGATGTCCGCGACAAGCCCCATACCCCGATGCAAATATATATGATTGCCGTCGCTTGAAGCTATCCCGCCGCTTTCCTGTCCCCTGTGCTGAAGCGCGTAAAGGCCGAGGTATGCGATATTTGCGGCATCCTCGTGATGGAAAATCCCGAAGACACCGCATTTTTCCTTTTTATCGCCCGGATGTTCGATCATCAGAATTCCTTAACTATATGTGAAAAGGCTTTCTCCCATTTATTATGCAGCAACTTGAGGTTTGCCGCAATGACCTTCTCACCGTTGATTTTTATCGAAAACGATGGATGATCGGTAACTTCTCCGATTTCGAATGCCGGTAGGCCATTTTCTTCAGACAAACTTATTATTTTGCTCATTTTTTGCTGATTAGCGCTGATTATGACCCTGGATTGGGTTTCCCCGAAGAGAAGCGCATCGAGCCTGATAGTGGACTTGAAGTTGATCTCCGCGCCGAGATTGAGATCCTCGTTGAACAGGGCTTCACATAACGCGACCGCAAGACCGCCGTCGGAAATGTCATGGGCGGACTCAATCAGTCTCTCTTCGCTAAGTTTCTGTAACAAAATCTGAAGAGCTCTTTCTTTTTTAATATCGAGCGCCGGAGGCATACCTTTTTCGGTTTTATGTATAACGCTCATATATTCAGTCGCGCCCAGTTCTTCCAGTGTTTCACCGAGGAGGATAATCCTGTCGCCCGGCTTTTGGAAAAACATCGGAACGGCCTTACCGATATCCTCGATCAGCCCTATCATAACGACCGTCGGTGTCGGGTAAATGGATACATCCCCGCTTTCGTTATAAAAACTTACGTTGCCGCTCACAACCGGTGTATCCAAAGCTTTCGCCGCCTCGACCATTCCTTCTATCGCCTCGGAAAACTGCCACATGATCTCCGGCTTTTCAGGATTACCGAAATTAAGACAATTGGTAAACGCAACCGGCTTCGCCCCGCAGCAGGCTACGTTCCTTGCGGACTCCGCAACCGCGATTGCCCCGCCGAGGCGCGGGTCGTGATAGCAGTAACGGGAATTGCAGTCCGAGGAAATCGCAATGCCGGCTGGTGTTCCCTTGACCTGCATCAACGCGGCGTCGTGTCCCGGCTCGAAGACGGTGTCCGATCCGATGGTCGAATCGTACTGGTTCCAAACCCAGTGCTTCGAACAGAGATTCGGGGAGCCCAGGAGAGTAGATAGAGCTTCGTTATAATCTTTCGGAAGAGGAATCGCGGATAGATCGAGCTTCGCGAGGTCATCGAGATAATCGGGTCTCTGTCTCGGGCGGTCGTAAACCGGCGCTTTCTCCGAAAGCGGGGCGGCGGGCATATCACCCACCAATCTGCCGTTCATATACAGCTTCAGTCTGCCGTCAGATGTCACTTCGCCGACTTCCATGGCGTTCAAATCCCATTTTTCGAAAACCTTCCGAATAGCTTCAACCTTTTCAGCCTCGGCGACGATAAGCATCCTTTCCTGCGATTCCGAGAGCATCAGTTCATATGGGGTCATCCCTTCCTCGCGGGTCGGTATCCGGTCAAGATGCATCACAATGCCGGTGCCGGCCCTTCCGGCCATTTCAAGCGAGCTGGAGCTCAGCCCCGCCGCCCCCATATCCTGAATCCCGACGACCAACCCTGCCTCCATCGCCTCGAGACAGGCTTCAAGAAGCTTCTTCTCCTGGAAGGGATCGCCCACCTGGACGGTGGGACGCATCTCTTCCGAGCCCTCGCCGAAGGATTTCGAGGCGAGAAGACCCGCGCCGTGGATGCCGTCCCTGCCGGTCCTCGATCCGACGTAAATCACCTTGTTGCCGACGCCGCTTGCCTTCGCAAGAAATATTTTATCCTTCCGGCATATACCGAGATTGAATGCATTCACGAGGATGTTTCCGTTATACGATGGATGAAAGAACACCTCGCCTCCGACCGTCGGGCAGCCGAAGCAGTTGCCATAGCCGCCGATGCCGGCGACAACCCCCCTGACGAGATTTGCTGTTCTAGGATGCGATGCTTCACCGAAGCGGAGCGAGTCCATAGATGCTGCGGGACGCGCGCCCATCGTGAATACATCACGTAGTATTCCTCCGACTCCGGTGGCCGCGCCCTGGTACGGTTCGATAAACGACGGATGGTTGTGGCTTTCCACCTTGAATACAGCGGCGAGACCGTGCCCGATATCTATCACACCGGCATTTTCACCAGGCCCCTGCAGCACACGTTTGCCGGTGGTAGGGAATTTCTTTAGATGCAGGCGTGAGCTTTTATAGCTGCAATGCTCGCTCCACATCAACGCGAAGACCCCCAGCTCGGTGAAGTTCGGCGTTCTGCCGAGTATTTCGCAGGCAGTTTCAAACTCCTTCTCCGTCAAACCCTGTTCGAGGGCTGTTTGCAGAGTTACAACCGGTTCTTCTTTCATCATGCCGCGCCTTTCAGGCTTTTCAGCAGAGAAAGCCAGATGCCGGAACCGTCGGTCTTGTTTATAACATTGTCCGATGCGCGCTCCGGATGGGGCATCATCCCAAACACATTTCTGTTTTTATTGCATATTCCGGCGATGTTCCTCATCGCGCCGTTCGGGTTTCCATCGTCATTGATATCTCCGCCCTTTGTACAATACCTGAAAATGACCCTCCCATCGCGCTCGAGTTCATCCAGCACGTCGTCCGGGGCATAGTAGTTACCCTCGAAATGGGCTACCGGCACGCGCAGGATATCGCCGATTTCAAATTTCGATGTGAAGGGTGTGTCGTTCCTCTCTGTTTTGATAAAAACATCCTGTCCGAGAAATTTCAGGCTTTTATTAACAAGCATCGCCCCAGGCAGCAAACCCGCTTCGAGAAGCACCTGAAAACCGTTGCATATGCCCAGGACATTCCCGCCAGCATCGGCAAACCTGACAACCGAATTCATTATGGGTGAAAATCTCGCTATGGCCCCTGTGCGCAGGTAATCGCCATAAGCGAACCCGCCCGGTAATATTATACAATCCGAGTTTTGAAGATCGGTATCCTTGTGCCATAAATAAACCGCATTGCCGCCGTGCCTTTCGATCGCGGAATAAGTATCCCGGTCACAGTTGGAACCTGGAAAGACGACAATCCCGAATTTCATTTTCCGCATTCCTTCATATTTCAATCTCAAACTTCTCGATCACCGGATTTGAAAGTATCTTATCCGCCATTTCCCTCAATATTTTCTCCGCCTCCTCGCGAGACATATCTTTCAATTCGATTTGAAAATATTTCCCCTGGCGGACATCCGCAACATCGTTATAACCGAGTGAACGCAAGGCGTTTCTCACAGTTTTCCCCTGCGGGTCGAGCACGGTATCTTTATATGAAACATAAACCCTGGCTTTCATATTGAGCGTTTTCCTCTTTTTGTTTTAATTTCTTCATTTTTTATAAGAACCGGGACAAGGAAATACAAGAGCAATTCCGAATCTTTGTAAAACCGGATCAGGTTTTCCCAAAACTCCATCATCGCCGCCGCCCTTTATTTTTCTCCGAACACCCTTGCAAACACCGCATCGATATTTTTCAGAACGACTTTCGCGTCGAACATCTCTTCCAACGCCTTCGAGCTTACTGCCATACCGAAATCGGTATCCTTCGCAAGCAGCGTTTTGAAATCTTCACTCGTCTCCCAAACCTTCATCGAGTTCCGCTGGACAATCGTGTACGCATCCTCGCGCGACATCCCCGCCTCGACGAGGCGCAGCAGGACGGTTCCGGAATATACGAGCCCTTTCAATTTATTCAGGTTCGCCTCCATCGCATCAGGGTAAACAAGAAGATTCTCTATTATTTTGCGGAACCTGTTCGCTGTAAAATCCGCAAGAATAAACGCATCCGGCAAGATGATCCTTTCGGATGAAGAATGTGAGATATCCCTCTCGTGCCAGAGAGGCATATTTTCGAGGGCGGCGAGAGCATACGAACGGATAAGACGCGCGAGGCCGGATACGTTTTCGCATTTCACAGGGTTCCTTTTATGCGGCATGGAGGAGGAACCTTTCTGCCCCTTCTCGAAAGGTTCTTCAACTTCCCTGACTTCCGTGCGCTGGAGATGTCTGATTTCGACTGCGAATTTTTCCAGCGATCCCGCAGAGATCGCGAGTGCAGTCATCACTTCCGCATGCCGGTCGCGCTGGATTATCTGGGAGCTGATTGGCGCCGGTTGCAGGCCGAGTATTTCGCAGGCGTGTTTTTCTACTGAGGGATCGAGATGCGCAAAGGTCCCCACCGCGCCAGAAAACTTGCCAACCGCGATATTCTTCTTTGCCGTTTCGAGACGGCTGATATCGCGCTTAATCTCCGCATACCAAAGCGCCAGCTTGAATCCGAACGTGGTCGGTTCCGCATGAACGCCGTGAGTTCTGCCAACCATCAACTGAGTTTTATACTTGAACGCCTGCGCCTTGACCGCTTCAGCCAGGCGGCTGAAATCCTTTATCACAATCCCAAGGCCGTCACGAATCAGAATGCACAACGCTGTGTCAACGACGTCCGAGCTGGTCAGGCCGTAATGCAGCCATCTTCCTTCATCTCCGAGTTGTTCGGTTATCATCTGCGTGAAGGCGATAACATCGTGATGGGTCTGCTTTTCGATTTCAAGCATCCGGACTGTTTTGATAACGGCTTTCGCACGGATGCCATCCGCGGTCCCGGACGGAATCCTGCCCGCCTCTTCAAGCGCCCTCATCGCCGCGAGCTCAACATCAAGCCAGGTCTTGAGGCGATTTTCATCTGTCCATATATTTCCCATATCTTTAAGCGTATATCTGTCAATCATTATCAGACCTCCAGGTCTATCGTTTCACTGCACTCAAGCTGACTCGTCATATAAAGCCGGCTAACCGAATTCTCAGCTTCGTCAAGGGCTTGCCTGCATATGCTCATCACAAGTGAAGGGTCATTGTTCGTTCTGCTCAGGTGGGCGAGAAAAATATGCCGCGTCTGCTCCGTGATGGAATTTCTCAGGAAATCCGCCGCTTCGGGATTCGAGAGATGGCCATTACGCGAGGCGATCCTCTGCTTCAGGAACCAGGGGTAGGGGCCCTTCATTAACATCTCAGGATCGTGGTTGGATTCGAATACCAACAAGTCCAGTCCCGAGAATTTTTCCTCGATCAGCCGTGTGACATAGCCGAGATCCGTGCCTATGCCGACACTGCAACCGCCCGATTTTATAACAAAACCGCAAGGATCGGCCGCATCGTGAGCAATCCGGAACGGGTGAATATCGAAACCGTTTATTGAAAAATCGTTTCCTGTCTCGAACGGCTCCAGCCAGGCTTTGTATTCATCTATCAGGCCGGAAGCGCGGGTTCCTTCGCTTAGATAGACAGGCACTTTATGCTTTTTGGAAAAAACCTCGGCGCCTTTTATATGATCGGTATGCTCATGCGTGATTACAATCGCCTTGATTCTCTCCGCCGGAAAACCGACAAACCCAAGACGAGTCTCCAGCTCCCGGCAGAAGAAGCCGGAATCAATGAGAATACCGCTGCCGTTCGATTCGAGCAGGGTTGAATTCCCGGAACTTCCGGAACCAAGAACCGTGACCCTCAACTGAAGCCTCCCGGGATCGTAAGAATCATTAAGAATCAGTGTTGAAAGATGAAATCACCATCCGCTGAAAAGCAAGAATATCACAATTATTAAATAACTTCAATTCCATCAACAATGACCCATAAGATTGAAAAGAAGAATTTTTATCGGATTGCCATTTCCACCAGCTTGACAAAAAGACTTTGAGAGTCTATATTATACTGACCAGTCAGTATAATATAGGAGCGTGAAGTGAGTCCGAAGGTGGGACAGGAAAAGATGAGGCGGGCGCAGGTAATAAACGCCGCCCTCGAATGCCTTGCGGAAAAGGGTTTCGAAGAGCTGACGCTCGACCTTGTAGCGGAGAAAGCTGGGGTTTCAAAAGGGGTCTTGATCTATTACTTTAAGAGTAAGAAAGATCTTCTCCTCCAATCGTTCCGGGCTTTTCTCGAGTACTACAATGAGATGGTCACGGCAGTTATAACCCCAAAGATGGCAGCTGAGGAGATGCTGGACCTGTTCATCGTTCTTACATTCGAAAATGGAGGCGAAAAAGACAAGAACGCGTATTCCACTTCCCAGACAAAAATCGAATATAAGACCTACTCAAGCGGAATAAGAATCAAGCAGGGAATGATGTCGCGCTTGTTCGTTCATTTCTATTCGAAGACGCTGACGGACAGCGACTTTCAGGATGTATTAAACGATGTTTATAAAACTTACTATAAAGGCATGAGGCAGATACTACGCTACGGCCGGTTTAAGCGCGAATTCCGCAAGGTGGACACACGGATAGTGTCATATGGCCTTATGGCGCTTGCCGACGGAATGCTCTTGTATAAAGTCCTCGGCTTTAAACCGATCAAAGAGGCTGAAATCGTTGAAACATGGAAAACATTCACAAGGAGTTTGCTGAAATGACCGCTGAAAAAAGCAAATCCGCCATCCGAACCGAAGGATTGACAAAGAATTTCGGTTCCCTATGTGCTGTTGACGCGCTCAATATCGAAGCGCGGGAGGGAGAGATATTCGGCTTGCTCGGTCCGAACGGCGCCGGCAAGACGACAACCATAAAGATGATATGCGGGCTTCTCAGACCAGACAAGGGCAAAATCTTTATTGATGGAAAAGAAACGATCAACTCCTCCCGAGAAATGATGCGAAAAGTGGGCCTATGCCCCCAGGAGCTCGTTCTCTGGGAATATCTGACCTGCTCCGAACAGATGATGTTCGTGGCGACAATGAGCGGATTATCCGCTTCCGCGGCGAGAAAAAACACAAAGGAGCTTCTTAATAAACTCAATCTCGAGGAAAAAAAGAATAAAACCGCCCGTACACTGTCAGGAGGCCTGAAACGCAGACTGAACCTCGCTCTTGCCCTTGTTCATGACCCGGAGATTTTAATTCTCGACGAGCCGGAAGCGGGACTCGATCCCCAGAGCCGCGTGATGGTGCGTGACTTTATCAAATCTCTGGCAAAAAAGAAGACTATCGTTTTTACGACACATAATATGGACGAGGCTGATCGGGTATGCAACCGGGTCGGAATTATCGACAGGGGAAAGCTGCTTATCGCAGATTCACCTGAAAATCTTAAAAAAAGTGTCGGTGAAGGAGATGTTCTCGAAATAACGCTCCAAAACGAAAGACAGGCTTCACGGCTGGAAAATAAACTCAAAGAAAAACTCGGAGCCAGACTTAAAGACAGCGCCTGTATTGGCCCTCGGCTTTTCCTGCGCTCGCTTGATACCGCGAAGAGCCTGCCGCTGATCACCTCCGCGATAAGCGACGACAAGGCGGTCCTCGAAGACATCCGCTTCAGGTGGAACAGCCTCGAAGACGTGTTTATCAACCTCACCGGAAGGAGTTTAAGGGAATGAAAATCATAAGAATCGCATGGAAAGCCATATTGGAAATGGTAAGAGATTACCGGACACTCCTGATTTCATTCGCGTTCCCGATATCATTCATCATCATATTCGGCTGGGCGCTGGGCGCGAATTATTACACCGCCAAGATTTTCGTTATCAACAACGATAAAAACGTAGCCGGGTCGGAGAATTACGGTGCCGGACTTATCGAAATGCTCGGAAAATTCACGTACGAAGACGGGACAAGCATTTTTAACCTGAAAATCATCAAAGACCGAAGCGAGGTAGGGAGAAGAATTGAAAAGAGGGAATATGCCGCGCTCATCATTATACCGGCCGACTTCACCCGGGCTCTCTATACCTTAAAAACCAAAAAAACAAACGAAGGCGTTTCAGAAAAAGCTGAAACTCCGACTGTCGAAATCGTCGGCGATCCCGGCGCTCCGACATACAGTCTTGTCAAGCTGATTTTCGACGCCGTATTCAGCAGATATATAGCGCTAAAATCCGGCTACAATCCACCAGTCGCCACCCAGGCGTGCTTCATCAATACCGAAACGGGAAAAGGATCGGATTTTAACTACCTCGCCCCCGGACTGATGCTTATGGCGATTTATATGATGCTGATCCAGGTGGCGATGGTGCTCGCGCAAGAGGTGGAACACAAAACAATCACGCGCCTTAAGATGTCCGGTGTGCGCACCTGGGAATATCTTGCAGGAATGAGTCTTTCACAAATTATTTTCGCAATAGTGGTGGTTCCGATGATGCTTTACACAGCAGTGATGATGGGTTTTGACAGCAAAGGATCGCTCCTCGTCGGTATGTTTTTCGGAATTATCGCCAGTATTTCCGCTGTCGCAATAGCTTTAATTATCGCAGCTTTCAGTAAAACGGAAAAGGAAGCCTTTCTCTGGGGAAATATCATAACAATACCGGTTATTTTCTTCTCCGGCATCTTTTTTCCTTTGCCTGAAATAGCGCTTTTTAATATTGGCGGAACTCCTTTCACGATCTTCGACCTGCAACCGACGACACATGCACATAAAACTTTTTTACAGGTATTCTTGTATGGCGCCGGAATAGGCGATCTGCTCTATGAACTTTCGATGCTGCTGGCAATAACCGCGGTTTACTTTGTCATCGGTGTGATATTATACCGCCGCGCTCACCTGCGGGCGCACTGAGTGGGAGCAAAAAAGACAAATAAAGTAAGACCGGCGAATCAAGTTCCCTGTTTATCCTGATAAAAAAGTAGGAAATTATAGCTTTATTTGCAAGGTTTATCCGCAGGGGTTTTATTATCGGCAAAAAACTGAAGAACTTTCTCCTCCGAATACCCCTTGCCCTCTTCGAGGACGCCGCTCTCCTGGAATTTGATCCATTCGCCCTTTGAATCGAGAACGACGAACGAAGGAATTCCCGCCTTGCGGTCAACCTTGAATTTCTCCATCAGGTCCAGATTCTTGTCCCATCTGCCGAGATCAACCTTGACGACGATGAAGTTGTTTTTTAGAGCGGCGGCAACCCTTTCATTTTCATCGAAGAACTTCGAAAGCCGGTTACACCAGGGACACCAGTCCGCGCCGAAAACGAGAAGTATCCTCTTGCAATCATCAACAGCAGCGCTATTGACCGCCGATTTTATTTCGTTAGTCGGATTTTTGTGGGAAGAATATATTCCCGCCGGTTGTTCTTCTGATAAAACCGACATATTGAAAAGACCGAAACAAATGGAAATCGTAAAGACTGCGATCAAACTTTTACTGAATATATTCATTATTGGCTCCTCCGAAATATTCCTCGAATTTTGTATTCAGCGGGTGGGCATAGAATTCCGCTTCGAACCCATATTTCTCCACGAGTACGCGCCGCAAACGCGGAAAATAGATAAGGAAAAAGGTTTTTTCTTTGCCCGGAAAAAGGACGACTGAATTCCGGCGGACCGTCTCCACCAGCTGAAAATCATGCTCGATCCCTTCATCGGTCTGGTATAGAAGGCTTCGAGTGAAATCCACGATCAGCTGCAGCCTCCGCGTCTTCGTTGCGTCCTGTTTGTACGATTCATCGGATGTAATATCTTCGCTTCGCATATTTCCAATAAAACAGAATCAGTAAACATTGTCAACTGCTTCTTTTATGCCCGCTTCATTGAAAATTGACTGGAAACTCCTATATTGAGCGGGAGCAGGTGTCCTTGCGCAGGCTGTGTCGCAATTATAAAAAAGTCATTCTCCGGGATACTTCGAAGGGCGGCGACGGGGAATCTTCATTTTAGTATCAACATGTTATGAGCATTAAAAAAACTCATACAGCAGTAAATTTGAATTATGACACAGCCTGTCCCTTCAGGGCACCTGCTCCGGCTCATTTTTTTTGTCAGATAATACTCTATAATGAAGATACCCGGTAGTAGCCCTTCGATGTATCCCCGGGTATGACGCATTTTTATTTGAGCAACAACCCACGAGTCTTTGGATACGATTAGAATGACAAACTTGGGATCTTTGAAAAACCAATATTTTGTGCAGAATCCTTCGGATTTCATTCCGGCCGAAGAGCCGGAAAACCGTAGGTTTCTGTAAATCCGAAGGATTCTGTAATCTTCATTATAGTTTGCTGGGCGCGGTCTCCGCACCGCGCCCGACGAAATATAGCTGAGCTGCCAAAGCAGGTTCAATTGCGGACAGGCTGTTGCCCAAAAGAAAAAGGTAATTCGTAAGTCTTTGAAACTAAAATGAAGATACCCGGTCGCCTTCCATTCGAAGTATCCCCGAGTATGACTCATTTTATTTGGGCAACAGCCTGCGGGGAATTGAACCTGCTCAGGAACAGATTCTTCGCAAGAATTCCTTCGAAGTGTTCCTCAGAATGACCGGATGCGGAGTTTCCTTCCCTTGTATCCCTTCGGAGATTACCTCTTGACAATGACGAGCGCCCAATTTCTTTACAATATGCCAGACTAATGACATCATATTTTATGCTTGGGCGATCACGTCTGATTATTCATTATTTAATCTCTTTGAAAAATGAACTTCAAACTGAAAGGAGAATTAGATGAAAGGAATAATTTCAATTTCTTTTATTGTAATCTTGCTTTTTTGTTTTTCAGTTGGTTGCGGCACAAAAAAAACAGAAAAGTCATCGGCATATGAGGGAATGGTACTCATTCCTGCCGGTAGTTTTGAGATGGGGTCTAATGATGAGGAGTCGGATGAGAAGCCTGTTCATACAGTTCAGATATCTTCTTTTTATATGGATAAGTACGAGGTTACTAACGCGGAATACAAGAAGTGCGTAAATGCGGGCTCCTGCCGTGCGCCGCTAAGTGTTGAGAGTTATTCCCGCAGCAGTTACTACGGCGACAGTACGTACGACAATTATCCTGTTATTTATGTTAGTTGGGATGATGCGCGCAAGTACTGTCAATGGAAGGGAGGAAGACTTCCTACTGAGGCGGAGTGGGAGTATGCTGCGAGGGGTGGGTTGAGCGGGGCGAGGTATCCCAATGGAGATAATATAAATTGCGGTGATGCGAATTTTTCAAGATTGAGTGGCTCTGGAGAAGGTATAAAATGCAGAGATTCAGGGGGTAAAGATAACGATACCCATCCTGTTGGGAGTTATGTTGCAAACGGTTATGGTCTTTACGATATGGCTGGGAACATATGGGAGTGGGTTAGCGACTGGTATGATTCGAATTATTATAAAAACAGCCCGCTTCGTGATCCGCAGGGACCGTCGAACGGTGAGTATCGCGGTGTTCGCGGCGGTTCGTGGCACAGTCTGACGAGCAACTTCCACGTGTCGAATCGCAGCTGGCACCATGCCTCGGTCAGGGACTTCAACCTCGGGTTTCGTTGTGCCAGGTAGCATAAAATGTGTTTTCTGTATTCTGGATTTCTGTTTTCTGTTTGGGGTACAGGGGGCGTTAGCCCCCTGTCGAAAATAGTTTCTTGGCGGGAGCCGTTGTCCTTTACAGGCTGTGTCGCAATTATAAAAAAGTCATTCTCCGGGATACTTCGAAGGGCGGCGACGGGGAATCTTCCTTTTAGTATCAACATGTTATGAACATTAAAAAATCTCATACAGCAGTAAATTTGAATTATGACACAGCCTGTCCCTTCAGGGCACCTGCTCCAATCAGGCGTTCGGTGGGTTCAGGTACGGAGACACTGAACCCGCGAGAATAAAAATGAGTCATACCCGGAGTTGCTTTAACGGGCTGCGACGGGGAATCTTCATTATAGTGTATTCTCAAGCGAGTACAGTGTCTTAGTATATGAGATCTAAGCAGGTTCAATTTGCCAAACTGAATCTGTGTTGTTTGTGCATTTATTATGAAATACGCCTGAAAGGAAGATGTCCGGTTGCCACCCTTCGAAGAATCCCCGAACATGACGCACTTTTATTTGGGCAACAGCCTGCGGAGAATTGAACCTGCTCATGAACAGATTCTTCGTAAGAATTCCTTCGAAGTGTTCCTCAAAATGACCGGATGCGGAATTTGTTTGCTGGGCGCGGTCTCCGCACCGCGCCCGACGAAATATAGCTGAGCTGCCAAAGAAGAGGCTATCAAAGCCGAAAAGGTTCTTGTCGTCAAGAAGGTATATTGTCCGCAGGGTCATAATCTTGTCAGCGGCCGCGCAGTATTCGGGAAATATCCCGGTATATTGCTCAAGGTGAAGAAGGGTAAAACTGCGGGTTTCGTGGCGTTGAGCCTGAATTCATAAATTGCGCCGCATCGCAAATCAACATAAACAATTATAGTATCAAGACCCCTGAACCGGCTGGGCGAGAGCGCGATCTACCGCCTTCGAGATATCCCATAGGTAATATGTCCCGTTGTAACGAATACCGTTTATAAAGAATGTAGGCGTGCCATTTACGCCGCTTATGACACCGCTTCTGAAATCTTCCTTCACCTTTGCCCTGACAGCTTCAGATTCCATATCGGCCTTCAGCCTCTCGGCATCCGCCCCGGCCGATGCCGCATATCTAAAAAGCTGCGTCTTTTCAAGATTATCCTGGTTCTTGAAAAAAACGTTGTGCATCTCCCAGAATTTCCCCTGCAAACCAGCCGCTTCAGCGGCAAGCGCTGCGTCATATGCATTAGGATGAAGCGTCTTCATCGGAAAATTGCGGAATATAAAACGGATTTTACCTTCATACGTATTCAACAACTCTTTCAGGACAGGAAACGCCTTGCCGCACAAACTACACTCGAAATCGCCATACTCAACGAGCGTCACAGGCACGTCCGCAGAACCTTGCGAGTGATCTCTTTCTCCGACAGGAAGTTTTAGAACAGGACTTTTCAGTTTTTCGCTCATTTTACCGCTTTCTTAACGCCAAGTTTTTCAAGGGCTTCGATGATCCCGTCTGCTCCCGGATTTATGCCGACAGGAGAAACATAGCTCCACCGGATAATCCCTTCAGCGTCAATCACAAATAAAGCCCGTTCCGTAACTCCTTCCTTTTCCCTGTAAATGCCATATTTTTTGGCTACGGCGCCCTTCGGCTCGAAATCGGACAGGAGAGGGAAACGAAATTTGTTAGCTTTGGAATACGCGATATGGCTCCATATGCCGTCCACCGAAATGCCGAGCAGTTGGGCGTTATATTCCTGGAATTCTTCAAGGATTTCATTGTATAAAGCCATCTGATCGCCGCATACAGGGCTCCAGTCCGCTGGATAAAATGCTAATATAACCGGTTTCCCCTTTAACTCGCTCAGCGACACTTTCTGGTCAGGCGTTGATGGAAGAGCAAATTCCGGAGCCTTTATGCCAGCCTTCAAAACACCTGAAATGCTATTATTACCATCGTTACTCATTTCATTCCTCCGTTATATAATGATTTATCAAAATTTCTTACGCTTGGAAATTCGAGATATTCCACAAAATATGATACGGCCGATGGATACGAAATTCTTTTGATACAAACGCGAAATGAAAGAAAACCGCTATAACAACGACCCTGTGAGCCGAAAATTTACCTTCGAAACCTTGAAGAGGTTTTCGAGACCGTAAGATTTGATGAAGGATTTCGCGGAGCTCACGACCTCATCACCAGTGCCCTTCGGAAATTTCACCCGGTATTCATTGCCGAGCTCCTCAAGCTCGCGCAGATAAATGAACCGGGAGATCGCCGCCGCCGCCGAAATTATCGGGTGCTTCACGTCGCTGAACGGATTGATGATTCGAAGCGTTACATTGCCGATTATATCGGTTGAGACATCTTCCTCTCCGAATCTGTCAACGATGATGGTCGAAATCTTGTATTTATCCACAGCGCTGAGTATCGCCTTGGTGTGGGCTTTCAAAAGGATCAGGTTCATATCCTTGTGGCGGATGAACATCTCGTTATAAAGATCCGGCTTTAATATAACGCTCAGGGTGGGAAACATATCCGTGATCTTTGCCACAGTTTCCGAGAGCGTGCTTCGGTCGTACAAGCTAGGATCCTTGAGCGACAATTTGAATAACTCGTCAACGTTTTTTTGCTGAACGACCACACCAGTGATCACGAGCGGACCGAAATAGTCGCTCTTGCCGGCTTCATCGAGGCCGAGGATGAAATCTGAACTATCAAGATTATACTTGCCGGTAATAAAATCCGCCGGCTGCGCGGTTTTTCTCACTCCCGCTTCTGGGATCATGCTAAGCAAAAAGCCTTCCATCTCGCGATCGTTAAGGAATGAAAGGTCAACGCTCGTTCTTTCATGAGCGATCTCCTCGAGCACCACCGTTTCGGAGTTATCACCGAGGAAAAACTTGAACTGCAAGCCCCCGCTCACGAATTCCGGATCTGCAAGATATGCTCCCGCTGCGGCCATTCGGTATTTGAGGTTCTTGAAAAGCTGCATCGGCGTGATGTTATCAATGATGATTTTCTTGAGATCCATAATTACAATACCGGTAAATGTTTGGGAAAAGAAAGGAAGTTCATCGAGCTCTGCGGGCACGATCCAATGCTTCCTGATACATTTTATAATACAGGACATCCCACTCCGGGCTGCCTTCCGGGATATCATCCTTCATTGTGCGGATTTTCTCCCTGGCTTCGAGATCAGCGGTGGCATCCTTCTTCATTTCTTTGGTGATGAGCTCCACGATCATCAGTCTTATTTCATTCTTGGGCGCGAGGAGCTTCGTTCTCGGTTCTTTTTCTAAAAAATCCGTCATTATGTGCGAAAGATGGACGATTTTTTCACGGGAAAGTCGCAATTCTCGCTTCCTTATAAAATAAGTTTGCGCTCTTTGACAAGCTTCTTCTTTATAGTCTTGAACATCTCATGATATTGAACATTCGAGCTTCTTATCATATCGGAATGCTGTTCCATTATCTTACGGATCTCGTCATCCAGCTTGTCTTCCACCATCAGATCATCTGCCATTACAGAGGCCAGTTTTTCCTGGAGAATCATATAATCCGCGGTTTCGATCATTTTTCCCTGAAGAAGCTCTTTGACAAGCTCAGAAATAATGGATTCAACATACTTCTGACTAATCCGCATCCATATCCTCTTATAATATCTGTATATTAATATCATCAGGATTCCGGAAATGCAATATCCTGTAATGAATATGGTAAATATTGAACAGCGCTTCACATTCCAGCACTGGCGTCGAAGCAAAAACAATCCCGCATCCAGTGAAGTGAATGCGGGATTTTTATCAAACACTGATAGTGATCAGCTGCGAAAAATACCTATCGCCGATCGAAATATACTGTCAGCTGTTCACTTTCATTGTTTGTTTCATTCGTTTCCGTCAAAGCATTATCAGGATCCAAAATAGCTTTGACCCTGGTGCAAATAAATTCACCACCCATTGCTCTGCAGAAACCGAAATTGGATATATCTCCCATCCCGAAGATATTCGAGTAAGTGGCGATTTCATTTCCCTTAAGAACATATTTATGTTTCGTAGGAATGAGAGTGACCTCCCTTATCGTAGCTCCGCCTTGATCCAGAATCCGGTATTTGAGGCGGTATATGCACACGGGGCTCAGGTTTTTTATTCTTAAACTATAACGGTATTCTATTGGATCTTCCACGCGAAGGCTTACACGCTGCAAACTGAAAAAATCAACGGTAACATCCGGAATTTCTCCAGCATGCCTACTACAATCGTCAGCGGTAAGGAGCCGCCTGTCGCTCGGGTCCAGCGGTGTGTAACTCAATCCGCCTGAATTATTAGAAGTCGTTAAATCGCCCAATTCGCTTGAATCACGAGCGGGACTTTCAAGCCCAACCCTGAAACTCAGCTCCGTCCTGTTGTCCGTCCGGGAGGCGTCCGGATAAGCGCTTTCGGGGTCTATCTGCATATATACTGTATGAGAGCCGGCTACGGCTGTCCATGTGAACCTGAATTCCTCCCGATGCCTCTGGGCAAGCGGGCCATAACTCTGACGATGAAGTTCCGCTACGTCAACTCCTCCGGCAATTACGAGGCCGCTCGCATCTTCGTTTTGAATGACAAATAATGCATCAAATGTAACAACGTCACCCGGCATCGGATTCTCAGGACTCATCGTAAGCGATGACGACCATTTCGGATTAGGCCGGCATAGTACAATAGCGGCAAAGATTGATAAAAAAATTGCAGTAACAAGACATTTTTTAAACATTGATTTTCCTCCTTTTCTCATAAAGCAACAAAAATCGAATGATCGAATTATATTGTATCCTTTGCTTGAAACATTTTTCTTAATGCCGCTTTTCTCATCTTGACTGCAATTATACACATAAATTACAGTAATTCTGTAAGCCAGCTAACATTTTTGACAATCCCAGATCAATAATTGAAACCTTTGAAGAACCATGGCTTGTTGTCATTCTGAAAACACCCTTCGAAAGAAAACTCCTGAAGCTCCGATAGATTCTTCCCCTGCATCCCTTCGAAGTATGCGTCAGAACAACTAATTTGCAGATTTTAAAAAGCTCTCTAAGCGGAATAAAAAAATCCCCTTCTGTCGTCAGAAGGGGGATTTAAGGATGTTTATGAATTATTAGAAGGATTGTGCTCCAGCTGTTTTAACCGCTCCGAACAGCTTTAGAGCCTCTTTCCAGGGATATTTGTTTCCGAACATGCTGACCTGCGTTTTCAGTTTTCCCTGCTTGTTCAACCCCATTACCTCCCTGAGGACATTTGCGGATGAATTCGGGTCGTAATCCTGTTGCTCTGAATAGCGCGCGCTGAGGAAACCTTCGAGGTATTTCTTATCAAGCACTAATCCTTTGGGGACTTCATTCTTGTTCCCCGAGGCGCTCGCAATTTCGAGATCGCCGAACTGATTGGCCACCAGGTTCACTGATGTATTGCTTGCCGGACTATATTCCATATCAGCCTGCTTGTTCACGAAGAACATATTATTATCCATTTTCACCCATTCGTTCTTGTTGAACCTGCTGTGATCAACAGCTGCCATTATATTAGCACCTAATAAATTGTGATGGATATTGTAATCCAGCTTGGTCATAACCCGAACGCCATATCCCATATCCTGGAAATCTTTCAGACGGCTCCATGTGAAAAGAATCGTGTTATTGGCAACTTCCGCCTCGCCGCACAGTGTCATATTTTTCGGACCGCCCTTGTTGCTGCAAGTACCATATATTTCAATCGCAGCCATCCGGTTCGCAACAAAAACATTATTCAGGACACTGATTTTTCCGCTACGATGACCCGCCTGGATGCCAAAGTTTGCACAGTTTGCAAACAGGTTGTTGCTTATGGTCACATTTCCCGCGGGCGCAGCGCTTGGAATGGAAATACAGGCTTCCGTGACGGTTGGGTTCTGGCCTGACGCTTTTTGTGGAGGAAGAAGGAGCATCCCGCTCGCAACACCTTCCGGTTTACCCTCGTTCGGCGAATATGAATTTCTCTCGCCCATATCGAACACGAATCCATCAACAACAACACCGTCAACCTTGCCTTTGAAACTCAACATCGCCTTGCGCGCTTTTGCGCCGCTCGCATTATCGGGCTGAAATAATGTTGTAAATTTTGTGATATCGCGTTTAGAGAAATCGGAAGAAAAGCTGCCGTAGAGCTTCACAGCTTTATCGCATTCGAGGTAGCCTACCCCGAAGATTCCGCTGTAAATTCCTTCCGCGACAACTATAGTGTCACCATCGGCTGCCATCTTCATCGCCTTGTCTATATCCTTGACTGGCTGATCCTTGCTTCCGGGATTTTTATTCTCGCCAGTTTTAGCCGAAACATAGATCACCTTGCCGCTGTCCGGATTGAGTATTTTGGCGATGTCATCACCCGCCATTGCATAAAAGCAGAAAGCGGACATGACCGCAGCGGAAACAAACACTCTTAACAGGAAAGACATTTTGTTATTGGTCATAAAATCTCCTTCTAAAAGATATTCCCGAAGCATCAGATAGCTGGTATAAACCAAAATGGAGTTTGCACTTTAATTATCCCCTCTAACCCTGATAAGATTCTATGGTGATACCCTTTCTAAAGCTTCAAAATATGAGAACATGATTAGAACGAAATGTCAAGCGGGCATGAGTCAATATAAAAAAGGATATATCAACTACATATATCTATAATAAATAGAGTTGCGCAAAGATATATCCGGCAATATAATATTGCTATAGATATCTTCCTTTGCCGGAATCCGAGATATCCATTAAGGCCGAAGGATATGGTTCTGTAAAGGTTTGCATAAGCAGATATTCAGTATCAAACCTCAGCGCCCATGAATGCAGTAGATTGAGAGGTACACTCAAAGGAACCTTCTTTTCCCTGTAATCCAGAACAGATTTAGAGAAAAACCGCTTCTCCTGCGGAGATAGTTCCTTCAAAACGCCCCCAACCGCATGTTCGAGAACATTGATAATAGAAGGTCTTCGCGCCGGATATTGAAAAAGCTCTGTCATCGTCTGAAAATATAGTTTCATTGCTTCCCGGATGTTTTTATGTTCATGATTTGCCGTAATATTTCCAAGCATCTCTGCCTTCGATTGGCTGTAAGATATGAAAAGAAGCTTGTTGCGGGAATGAAATTCGATCAAAGCCTTCATCGAAGGATTTTCTCGTAACTCTCTAAAACGAGCTAATGCGAACAATTTTGTTAGAAAATGTTCCCGTATTCGGAAATTCTTCAGCCTTCCTTCGTCCTCGACCGCCAGATGACTGAAGCGTGAAATTGCTTCTTTTCCGAAGAACCCCGCTCCCTTTTCTCTCGGCATATGAGCTTCTATGCCTGAAAAGATTTTAACATTTCCGATCCCGCAGGACGGAGATTTGCACTTCAGAATGAATCCGTCAACCTGGCCAAGTGAATCGAGAAAACTATTCACATAAACCGTCATTTCCCTGGATACATCCTTTCTCGCGGCCGGTTGGCAAAGCAATCTCTTCCCGCCTGATACGACGATTCTGATAGGTTCGCGCGGCACCCCGAGCCCGATTCCCATTTCAGGACAAACGGGAATAAATAAAATACTCGGTTTTAATGCGGCAATAAACTCATTCGATATCATAACTCCATTATAGCGGCAGCTGTCAAAACCCAGGCATTTACTAATGACGACGGAAGGTTTGACAACTTCATGGTTCATATACGACTCCTATTGAATCATTACGGAACTCTATAAATCATAATTTCGTTAAAAAAAAGGAGAAGGTTCGATAATTTTACACCGAATTTTTTGAAAAAATAATCAAAATATAGAAAATAGACAAATCATCTTATATTAATAAGGAACATTGTATCCAACTAAGACCTTACAGAAAAAGGTTTTTATCGAGAGCAATACGAAAAAAATATTGAGGAGGGAGAAAATGCTGAAAACCATCAATTCTCAAAAGAAAAAAATAATCACAGTACTATTTATTCTTTCGATGTTTACCCTTACAGGCGTTGGAGCAGAAAAACAGAAAGCTCCTGACGCGGACAAAAATGTTATTCAAAACTCAACAAGAGATTCAAATCCCAGTATGGACCACGCTTTATGGAAACTATACAATATTTTTCTTAACGAAGGATCAGAAGGTGCGGCCAAATTCGCTGTAAAAAGAGATATCAAGTTTGTCAATGGGAAAACTGATGTCTATTTCCAAATTGAATCCAATACGATAACCGAATCTTTCCCATTTAAAAATCTGAAAACCACTATTGAACAATACGGCGGAACAATTAAAGGACAAAACAAAAATGTAATTCTGGTTGCTTTGCCGCTCTCATCTCTGGGAGAAATTCTATCATTAAATGAATTAAAGTATATTTCTCTGCCCAAGCGTCCGCAAGAGGAAGCAATAATAACAGAAGGTGTAAACGTTATCGGAGCTCAACTTTTGATAGATGCTATCCCTTACAGGACCGACAACAACCCGGTGAAAGTCGCAATAATTGATGGCGGTTTCTCAGGTTACGAAAGGCTTTTAGGTTCTGAGCTGCCGCAAGAGACAACTTTAGTGTCATTCGTGGACTCCGGAGGAACAGGCTCAAGTATTCACGGAACCGCTTGTGCTGAAATAATTTACGATATGGCCCCTGATTCCATGCTCTACCTTTTGCCTATTGATTATGATATCAAGCTCGCAGCCGCAGTTAACTTCTGCCTGACTAACGATATTAAAATCATCTCAACCTCTCTTTGCTTTTTCGCTTCCGGACCTAAAGATGGAACTGGTCCCATTAATGAAATCATACGATGGGCTTATGAGAATGGAATCATTTGGATAACGGCTGCCGGAAATTACGCAACAAGGCACTATTCGGGATATTCGCAAGACCCCGACAACAACGGCTGGCATAATTTCAGCAGCGATGATGAAATATTGGACATTACGATCAGAGACATACCGAATTTCTATGTCTTACTTGAGTGGGATGATTGGGGAATCTGGAACGGAGTAAATTTTTCCGGTTCAGGTGAGGATTTCGACCTCTATTTGTACAGATTTACGAATGATCAATGGGTTCTAGTCGAATCAAGCGAAAACATCCAGAACGGAAACGACATCCCTTACGAAGAAATAACGCTTACGAATCCTGAGAATGGTCATTACGGAATATTAATCAAGAGAGTCAACGACAACAAAGATGTAAAGCTGCATCTATATATTCCAAAGCTGTCGACAGACGGTTTTACGGACAGCCAATATATAGTCTCCGAGCAATCTATCTGCAGCGGCGCCGATTCAAGAGATGCAATTACAGCAGGCGCATTCAATTTCTATGATCTCACGCTTGCGTGGTACAGTTCCTGGGGTCCGACGTTTGACGGAAGAATAAAACCGGACATCAGCTCCCCCGCATCGGTTTCAACATCAACGTATGGTCAATATGGCTTCGCCGGAACTTCAGCCGCGACACCTCACGTAGCTGGTGCTGTTGCCTTACTGATATCGAGGCTGCCATATATTTCTTTTGAGGATATTCTCGCAATTCTCAACGGGAGGGCAATAGACGAGGGTGAAGTTGGAAAAGATAATAAGTGGGGCGAAGGAAGACTCTACCTTCAAAGATAATTGAAAAAAAGGAAATTATAAATTATGAAAAACTATTTGAAGTGTATGCCGATAGTAACTTTCATGTTAAGCCTGTTTTATTGCATCACTCTTTTTGCACAGGAAACACAGCAAAAAAAGTATGACACAGGGAAATCTTTTCTACGTGCCGGATATTCACTTCCAACTGAAACAAAATATGCCGGCGGCCCGACAATCTCGCTCGGAAAGACTCTTAATCTCATTGAAAGACTGGACTTGGAAATCGTAGGGATCATAACTATACCCCAAAGCAAATTTCTTCACGGCGACATGACTGATTCGATCGGAACAGGAAGCCTGACGCTTGTCTCCGCAAATCTGAATCTCAACTATTACTTTGTTTCCTCCCCTTCATTTGGACTATACTTTAAAACGGGAGGAGGATATTCCTTTAACACCTTTTCACCAAACGGTGTTTATGAGGATCTTGGATTTACAATTGAAGAAGAATTGGACAATTCGATACAGTTTATTTTCGGGGCAGGTGCCGACTTTCCGCTCTCGGATACCATCATTTTAAACTTTGATATTCGATATACCCTCAATTCAACGAGCGGAACATGGATAATCAGGGATGAAAACAGCAACGCGGAAGAGCAGGGGAACACCAAGGCAACGCTGAATTCATTAGTTATGGAATTAGGAATAAAAATATAGTTAAGAGAAAGAGTTTGATTCGATAATAAAATAAAACCCGGCGGCGTCCTACTCTCCCACACCCCCCTGGATGCAGTACCATCGGCGCTGGAGGTCTTAACTTCCGTGTTCGGAATGGGAACGGGTGTTGCCCCTCTGCAAAAACCACCGGGAAACTTTAATAAATTCAAAAATAATAAAAGACAACTGAACAGGATGAAAGAGACGGTTCGTTGAAAAATCCGCAAGTATTGCCAAATAAAGAATAATGGCCAAGCCTCACGACCAATTAGTACCGGTCAGCTAAATGCATTGCTGCACTTACACCCCCGGCCTATCAACCTCATATTCTTTGAGGGGTCTTTAGTTCCATTTCTGGAAAGGGAGATCTAGTCTTGGGGTGGGCTTCACGCTTAGATGCTTTCAGCGTTTATCCCTGCCGAACATAGCTACCCTGCGATGCTTCTGGCGAAACAGCAGGTACACCAGAGGTCCGTCCACCCTGGTCCTCTCGTACTAAGGGCAGCTCCCCTCAAATCTCCTACGCACACGGCAGATAGGGACCGAACTGTCTCGCGACGTTCTAAACCCAGCTCACGTACCGCTTTAATCGGCGAACAGCCGAACCCTTGGAACCTGCTTCAGCTCCAGGATGCGATGAGCCGACATCGAGGTGCCAAACCTGGCCGTCGATGTGAACTCTTGGGCCAGATAAGCCTGTTATCCCCGGAGTACCTTTTATCCGTTGAGCACCGGCCCTTCCATACAGAACCGGTGGATCACTAAGCCCTGGTTTCCCACCTGCTTGACCCGTCGGTCTCGCAGTCAAGCTCCCTTATGCCTTTGCACTCTACGGCTGATTTCCAAACAGCCTGAGGGAACCTTATGGGCGCCTCCGTTACAATTTGGGAGGCGACCGCCCCAGTCAAACTACCCGCCTAACAGGGTCCCCGACCCGGATTACGGGTCTAGGTTAGAAGTCCAATACGATCAGGGTGGTATCTCACCGTTGGCTCCACGCGAACTAACGTCCGCGCTTCAAAGCCTCCCACCTATGCTGCACAAATCGCACCAAAATTCACTATTAGGGTATAGTGAAGGTTCACGGGGTCTTTCCGTCTAGCCGTGCGTACCCGGTATCTTCACCGGGACTGCAAATTCGCTGAGCCTCTCGTTGAGACAGCGCCCAGATCGTTACGCCATTCGTGCAGGTCGGAACTTACCCGACAAGGAATTTCGCTACCTTAGGACCGTTATAGTTACGGCCGCCGTTTACTGGGGCTTCGATTGCGAGCTTCGCCGAAGCTGACCCGCGCACTTAACCTTCCAGCACCGGGCAGGCGTCAGACCCTATACATCGTTTTCGACTTAGCAGAGTCCTGTGTTTTTAGTAAACAGTCGCCTGGGCCGATTCTTTGTAACCCCTTCGAGCTAGGGACGCGAAGTCCTTCACCTTAATGGGGCACTCCTTCTCCCGAAGTTACGGAGTGATTTTGCCGAGTTCCTTAACGAGAGATCACTCAAGCACCTATGGATACTCTCCTCGTCTACCTGTGTCGGTTTGCGGTACGGTCACCCTCACGACTCACTAGAGGTTTTTCCTGGCAGCATGGGATCGATCACTTTGTGGCCTTGCGGCCTCGTACTCGCTTCTCGGAGTTAACAGCCACCCGGATTTGCCTGGATGGCCCCCCTACCAGCTTGAATCTGCTATTCCGTCAGCAGACTGACCTACCCTCCTGCGTCACCCCATCGTTCAAACGTCACGAAGGTGGTACAGGATTATTAACCTGTTACCCATCGCCTACGCCTTTCGGCCTGGGCTTAGGTACCGACTAACCCTGAGCGGATTTGCCTTGCTCAGGAAACCTTAGACTTTCGGTGAGAGGGCTTCTCACCCTCTTTATCGCTACTCATTCTGGCAGTTTCTCTTCCATGTCGTCCAGCAGTCCTCACGATCCACCTTCACTCAACATGGAATGCTCCCCTACCATTCCAGCGGGCCGAAACCCGCTGTAATCTACAGCTTCGGTAATATGCTTTAGCCCCGTTAAATTTTCGGCA